>Ga0272441_10000712_pt1 | contig 73775 bp, 76 predicted proteins | sample SSMProp6N_FD_193582 | JGI IMG/M metagenome (GOLD analysis project Ga0272441, IMG submission 193582) | Marine sediment archaeal communities from Little Sippewissett salt marsh, Falmouth, MA, United States - SSM-Prop-6N | ecosystem: Environmental > Aquatic > Marine > Wetlands > Sediment ...
TCAAACCCTGAAAGCATCAGAAAATCAACTATTTCCCCGATGGCCACTTTAAAATCCCCCACCTGTTTTTTTATAACCGAAAGCCCTGTACTGAACGTTACAGGGCTTTTTTGTTAGCCGCTCACAGATAACCGGCACACAGAGAAATTCAAAGATTTGATAATATATATCCGGAAATCCCGTAAAAATACGTGATAACGTTTACCCTTCAGTGTTCCCGAAGATCTGCGAAATCCGAATAACAAATATTTTTCTTTGAATTTAATGCATACTCTGCAAGACTCATATAATAAAAATTCTTTTGTAATTTCCTTATAAAATCGGCTAGAATTTCTTCAGTACCATCCATTGACTGAACGGTCAATAAGCGTCATGACACTTTAACCGCCCCGGTAAAATGGTTTATATTAGAAATAGGCGTCAAAAAACTAACTCGAAACCGTTATGATTGACAGTTATAACTAAGCCTTATAAATATTATTTTAACATATAATTTATTATATTATATATTTGGTTTACTATTATTATATTCCGTTAATTGAAAGTTTACGGAAACCACTGACCTTTTAATTTTATAACTTATTGTAATTACAATACAATTCAATCAAAAAACCAGTCAAGAAAAACTTCCGGCTTAAACGGGATAATGATGCCGTTGGCATATAACTTGCTCAAAATTGTTTCAAACAAATCGGATCTTTAGGAGTCATTTATGGATATTGCAACTATTGTCGGTGCGGTTACCGGTTTCGGTCTGGTTCTGATCGCTATCTTCATGGGCGGCGGTTTCATGTGGTTTGTTAATGTACCTTCTATTATGATCGTTGTCGGCGGCACCCTCGGCGTTACTCTGATGAATTATCCGCTGGGCGCCATGCTCAGCGTCATGGGCGTGGCCAAAAACTGTCTGTTTCACAAGTCCGGCTCCTCCGCCGACGTCATCAAAAATCTGGTGGAATTTTCCCGGGTGGCCAGAAGGGAAGGTATCCTGGCGCTACAGTCTCTGACCAAGGATCTGGACGAACCGTTTCTGATCAAGGGCATCAATCTGGCCATTGACGGACTCGAACCCCAGGTCATCGGGGATATTCTCGACATTGAACTCGAACAGCTCGAGAACCGGCATAAATTCGGTTCTGAAATATTCTCCACCATGGCTACCTTTGCGCCGGCCATGGGCATGATGGGAACGTTGATCGGCCTGGTCCAGATGCTCCAGCAGATGGATGATCCCAGCTCCATCGGACCGGCCATGGCGGTTGCCCTGCTGACCACATTTTACGGGGTTGTCCTCGCCAACCTGATCTGCCTGCCCTTTGCCGGGAAACTGAAAACCCGCAGCGCAGAAGAAATTCTCCAGAAAACATTAATGGCGGAAGGCATTAAAGCCATCCAGTCCGGCGACAATCCCCGGATCGTGGAACAGAAACTTCTGGCCTTTATCGAGCCCAAAAAACGTTCCGAGATAGCGGAAAATGAAGGTAAATAAAAATGCCCCGAGTCAAAAAAATACAGGAAGAAGCTCCCAGTGACTGGCAGATTATTTTCTGTTCCCTGACCATTATCCTGGTGGCCTTCTTCGTCATGCTCTGTTCCATGGCAACGCCGGAGGAAGGCAAGATGGCCGCCATAGCCAAAAGCTTTCGCTCCGCGGTGAACATTTTTACCGGCGGCGTTCTGCTGGAAAAAGGAGAGGGTGTGGTCACACCCTCTCCCGACATTTTAACCAAAGAAGAGGAAAAAATCGCGGCACCGATTTATGAATTTTTAAGAGGCCGAATGCTGGAGGACCAGATCAGCGTCATAAGCAATGAAAAATTCGTCAAGGTTTCCATGCTGAACACGGTTTTATTCAAGGAAAACTCTCTCAATATCACGGAACAGTCCAAACGGAACCTGACAAAACTCGCCAAAGTGCTGGAAAAAGTTCCCATGCCTGTCCGGATAGAAGGGCATACCGACGACCGGTTATTAATCCCCGGCAACATACTGCCCAACTATAAAGTATCGGCCATGCGCGCGGTCAAAGTCCTCAGATACCTTCAAGACGCGGGGAACATCGACAGCAGCCGGCTGTCGGCCATCGGTTACGGTCCCTTTCATCCGTTTGTGGCCAACAACTCGGAAGAAGACCGCAACCGGAACAGCCGCGTGGATATTATCATATCCCTTTCCGGTGATTACATAAGGGAAAAAGGCACCCTGTTGAAAGAAGCGCCGCCAAGCTTTAATGTCTGGGACCTGCGTCAATAAAGGAGTTTGTCGAATGGCAAAAAAGAAGGTTATCATTATTCCCTGGGAAAACACATCCAAGTGGCTGTGTACCTTCAACGACCTGATGACGCTGCTGCTGACTTTCTTTGTGCTGATCCTGAGCATGAGTTCACTCAGTGCATCCAAGGTCAGAGAACTGCAGGCACAGCTCATTGATGCGCTCGGCATGATGGAATTCGGTAAATCCGAAGATGAATACGTTATTCAGCAATTATTCAATCTTGACGAAATCGGCAAAAAACAGAAAATCGTCAAAACACTTAAACAGCCGGTACCAGAGCTCAAAAAAAAGAAGGATCATCTCCTCGCGAAAATTCCGCCGGAGCTCCAGCTCAAGGAATTTGCCGTCTTGAAACAGGAAGGGAAAAAAGAATATAACGAGGCTGAAATTATCTTCAAACAGTTTGAAAAACTGATCAATGAGAACTATTTCGAACCGGGTATCACCGTCATCAAGCGGGAAAGAGGCATCGTCCTCAGGCTCAAGGAAAACATTCTTTTTAAGCCCGGAGAATCAGCACTGATGGAAAAGACTTACCGGACACTGGCAAAAATCAGCCCGATCTTGAAAAAGACCGCTATGAAAATATCCATCGAGGGCCACACCGATACAACACCGATTAAATCAGAACAGTTCCCGTCAAACTGGGAATTATCCATGGACCGGGCAATCAAAGTTCTTGATTTCTTCATAAATACTGCACAGATAGCTCCGGAAAAGTTCAGTGTGGCCGGATATGGAGATTCACTTCCGGTTGCCCCCAACAATACACCGGAAAATCGGGCGAAAAACAGAAGAATCGATCTGGTATTTGCAAACTTTTAATTTAAATCAACTGACGGGGATTCAAAATGGCTGACGAAGAAAAAAATGGCAAAGAAGAAGTTGCAGAAAAACCGGCAAAAAAGTCAAACAAACTTTTGATCATTATTCTGCTGATCACCGGCCTTGTTATCGGCGGTGGCGGTGCTGCCGCGTTTCTCATATTCAAAAACATGAAAGCCGAAAACATGGGCGGGCCTGGAAAAGATTCAAAACAGGCGTCAATGACCGATCCGCTAAAACTGGGGCCGGTCATGGAACTGGATCCGTTTATTGTTAATCTGTCCGGCGCCGGCGGCCGGAATTATCTGAAAATGGAAATTTCACTTGAACTGGACAATGCCGCGGTCCAGACAGAAATCGATAATAAAATGCCCAGGATCAAAGACGCAATTTTGCTGCTGCTCTCGTCAAAATCATTTGAAGAGGTCCAGCAGGCAGAAGGCAAGTTAATGCTGAAAAATCAAATTATTGCCCGGCTGAACAAATTTCTGACATCCGGTACGATTAAAAACCTGTATTTTACCAATTTCGTCGTCCAATAACAGGGAATGCCGCTGAACCTCATATACCGCTATAGCGAATGCAGGTTTTCACTGAAAAACAACAGACGGAAAAGCAGAACATTAAATCATTACTTATTATTTAAAAAAAACAGGCCAAAGCACCACGAAGGAGAAAACAAATAATGAGTCAAATACTGAGTCAGGATGAAGTCGATGCCTTGTTAAAAGGCATTTCCGGTGGTGACATAGAAACCGAACAGGGCGTCAGTCCGGCAGAGGAAACCGACACCATTACCTATGACCTCACCAAACCGGACAAAGCGGTAAAACTTCCAAAACTGGTCGTTATTACGGACAAATTTTCACGGTCCTACAAAATAACCCTGTCCAACACGATCCGGAAACTGGCCGAAGTCTCTTTTGAGTCCACCGATGTCAAACGATTTGACGATTTTTTACGAGAAATTCCGGTGCCGGCCAATATCAATATCTTCGGTATGGAACCGCTGCGGGGACTGAACCTTCTTCTGATCGATTCCGTGCTGGTATTCTATTTTGTAGATGTCCTGTTCGGCGGCGGCGGGACCAACAAAGCCAAAATTGAAGGGAGAGAATTCACCTCCATTGAAAATACCGTTATTCGCAAGATCGCCCGTGAAATTCTGGAAGAATGGAGCAAGGCCTGGGAATCCTTTGTCCCCATAAAAGCCGATTACCAGCGATCGGAAGTCAATCCGCAGTTTGCCATGGTGGTCCCGCCCAATGAGCTGGTCATTACCATTAACTTCAATATCGAGATTGAAAATGTATCCGGAATCGTTACCATGTGCATACCATTCTCCAACCTGGAGCCGATAAAAGACAAATTAATGGGTGACTTTCAGATTGAAGAAGTCAACAAGGATCCCTTCTGGAACAAGTCCCTCAAACGCCTGATTAATGATGTTCCGGTCAATCTTCGCGTCGAACTCGGCAAAACCCGGCTGACCGCCAATGAACTGATCAACCTTTCGGTGGGCGATGTCCTGCCGCTGAATAAATTTATCGAAGACGACCTGGAACTGCTGATCGAAGGCGTGAGTAAATTCGCCGGCCAGGCCGGCACCTTTCACAGCAACAACGCTATCCAGATTTCAAAATTAATCGACAGGAGGTAACAGCTTATGCCTAGTGATGATTTCAACGATAAAAATTTAAACGGCAATGATGAAAGTCTCGATGATATTTCCTGGGACGATATCGGTGACGAGGACACACCGGCCGGTGTCAGCTCTCCCGCACAAAAGAAATCCGCGGAGAGCACCAAGGGTAAATCTGCCGAATTCAATGAGCTGAAAGAAGGCGGCGTCAAATCCACCCCCGGAAATCTGGACTTTATCATGGATATTCCACTGGAGGTGACGGTAGAGCTCGGCAGGACGACCCTGCCGATTTATGATCTTCTTCAGCTGGGTCAGGGATCGATTGTGGAACTGTCCAAAATCGCCGGTGAGCCGCTGGAGATCCTGGTCAATCAAAAACTGATCGCCAGAGGCGAAGTCGTTGTTATCAACGAGAAATTCGGCATCCGGCTGACCGACGTCGTCAGCACAAAAGAAAGAATTGAAAATTTAAAATAGCATGAAAACACGTATTCTTATCGTGACAACTCTCCTGCTGTTTTTTTGCTGGCTGCCCGTGACCGCCGACACGGGAACGTCGACGGCCGGTATGTTTTATTTAACGGTCAAGATGTTTTCCGTCCTGGCGGTGGTCATCGGCATCATGCTGTTATGTCTGAACCTGCTAAAAAAATATGTCCCCCGGGGAAACATGCTTTTCTCCGAAAAAAAGTTCATTAAAATCATTGAAACACACTATTTCGATCCCAAGAAATCCATTGTTTTACTCAAAGTCGCTTCCGAGTACCTGCTGGTCGCCGTCGCCGCCAATGAAATACGTTTTCTTAAAAATATCGATCTGTCCGAAGTCGATACAGCACTCGTAAACGGGCCTGAAATCCACACGAATAAAAATGACAAGGTTCGGTCAATTTTTAAAAAACTGCATTTAAGCAAAAAGTAACCCATGCCTGATAAAATAAAAAAGACGCTGCTGATTTTAATTTTGTTCATTTTCATTCTTCCGCTCAACCCCCTCACGGTCCAGGCACAGTCCCTTTCCATTCCGAAAATCAGCATCGGCGGGACGGACATTGAAGAACCCCAGGAAATTGCCACGACCCTGAAAATCATATTTATTCTGACGGTCTTAACGGTAGCGCCCTCGATACTAATTTTAATGACTTCATTTACCCGGATCATGATCGTGTTTACATTGTTGCGTTCGGCCATGCACACCCAGCAGTCTCCCTCGAACCAGATTCTGGCCGGCATGGCCCTGTTTCTGACATTTTACATCATGTCTCCGGTGTGGAGTAAAATTAACGATTCTGCGCTGCAGCCCTATTTAAACGAAGATATCGGCTATGAAGAGGCCTTTGAAAAGGCCAAGCTGCCGATCCGCGAATTTATGCTGAAACAGACCCGGGAAAAAGACCTGGCCCTGCTGATCACCCTGACCAAGGGGAACCGGCCGAGAAATTCGGATGATTTACCGTTTACCACCCTCCTGCCGGCTTTTGTCATCAGTGAAGTGTCCACAGCCTTTGCTATCGGTTTTATTCTGTTTCTGCCGTTTCTGGTGATAGACATGGTGATTGCCTGCGTCCTTTTGTCCATGGGAATGATGATGCTTCCGCCGATTATGGTTTCGCTTCCGTTCAAACTGCTGCTGTTTGTTCTGGTTGACGGCTGGAACCTGCTGATTGGCTCAGTGGTTAAAAGTTTTCAATAAAAGGAAGGATATCCAATGACACCGGACTTTGTTCTAAGCGTTGGAAAGGAAACCGTTAAAATGGTCCTGTTTATATCCGCACCCATGCTGGGTGCCGGAATGATCATCGGACTGATAATCGCTATTTTACAGTCCGCCACACAGATCCAGGAAATGACGCTGACCTTTGTTCCGAAGATCATTGCGGTTCTGGTGGCCCTGCTGTTTTTTTTACCATGGATGCTGCAAACAATGGTGGAATATACCACGCAACTGATAACGAATATTCCTTTTGTCATCGGATTGTAACCGGAGTTGATTTCTTATGGAACTGCCTTTTTCACTGGAACAGATTGAGACATTTATGCTGATCCTGATTCGCGTCAGCGGCATTATCGTCGCGATACCGATATTCGGCAGCGAAGAGATCCCCGTGATTGCCAAAGCGGGATTTATCATCATCCTGACCATACTGGTTTACCCCTGCGTTCCCATTCCTGCCGGACTCGACGAAATGCAGCTGTTGGGCATGGTTCCGGCGGTATTATCCGAAATCATGGTCGGCCTGATGATCGGATTTGCCGTCAAAATATTATTTGAAGCCGCCACTTTGGCCGGACAACTGATCGGTTTTCAAATGGGCTTCGGCATTGCGCGGGTCGTCGACCCCATTACCGGTGCGCAGTTTTCCGTTATATCACAATTCTACAATGTGCTCATTACCCTGCTGTTTATCGCCACCGGCATGCATCACCTGGTCATCAAAGCCGTTGTTATCAGTTTTGACAAAATTCCTCTGCTCCACTGCTATCTTTCAGCAAACCTGTTTGAATACATCATTAAGATATCGTCCAACATTTTCTACCTTGCGGTCAAGTTCGGTGCGCCGGTAATCGCGATTCTCCTGTTTACCACCGCTTCTTTCGGAATCATCAATAAAACCGTACCGCAACTCCATATTATGATTGTGGGAATGCCGTTGAAAATCACCGCCGGACTAATAGCCATCGGCCTGGTCATGCCGACATTCATCATGATGCTCAAGCGCACTTTTCCAGCCATTGAAGGATATGTGATAAAAACCATCAGCCTGGCATCCATACCGTAAATAAAGGAAGATATGGCAAAGGAAAACAAAGACGGAACCGAAAAAACCGAAGAACCGACCGCGAAGCGGAAAAGCAAGGCACGCGATGACGGTAACGTGGCCAAAAGCCAGGATGTGAACGTTGTTGCCGGCCTGTTTGCCGGACTCATCTACCTACTGCTGATGGGACCGTCGATGGTCAAAAGCCTGGGACTGCTGATCCGGAAGATTTATCAGGAACAGGCCCTGATCGCGGTAAATCAGGTCACCATGATAACACTCTTGAACGATATTCTGAACAGCGCGTCACTGATCCTGCTGCCCTTTTTTCTCGTACTGATCATCACCGCCGTCCTATCCAACATCGTTCAGATCGGTTTTCTCTTTACCACCAATGTCTTTAAACCGAAACTGGACAAGTTCAACCCCATTAAAGGCATGAAAAAGTTCTTTAAAATAAGACAAGTGGTCACGATTATTCAACAGTTGGCAAAACTGTTCGCCGTTGCCATTCCGCCATATCTGATTATAAAAAGTGAACTCAATGAACTCCCGTTAATTATGGACATGAGTATCTGGTCGATTATGGGAATAATCGGTTTCACGCTGATCAAAATTTTTCTATCCGTCACTATCGTTCTTCTGTTTCTGGCAATTTACGACCTGTTCTACACCCGCAAAAAACACAAGGAAGATCTAATGATGACCAAGCAGGAAGTCAAGGATGAACGCAAAAATGCGGAAGGCGATCCCAAAATCAAGGCACGAATCCGCAGACTCCAGATGGAAGAAATCCGTAAACGAATGATGACCAGTGTACCCGAGGCCGATGTGGTTATCACCAACCCGGTCCATCTGGCCGTGGCGCTGAAGTATGATCGAAACGTAAGCAGCGCACCCATCGTCGTTGCCAAAGGCGCCAGACTGATTGCGGAAAGGATAAAAGAAATCGCCCGGGAACACGGGGTCCCGATTATCGAAAACAAACCGCTGGCCCAATCACTTTTTAAAATGGTCGACATCGGCGAGTCCATTCCCGAAGAACTGTACAAGGCGGTGGCCGGTGTGCTGGCCTACGTCTACAGTCAAAAACGCGGCCGGCCGGCGGTAAACCATTAATTTACAAATTATTGACTTATGGAATCCACCACACAGAACAACAAACTCACATTCCTGACCAAAAACAGCGATATATATATGTCGTTCGGCATTATCGCTGTGCTGGTCATCATGATTATTCCACTCCCGACCTGGCTGCTGGATATTCTGCTTTCCTGCAACATCACCTTTTCCGTGGTGATTATTCTTATCAGTATGTACATTGTGGAGGCCCTGGAAATATCCGTTTTCCCGTCTCTGTTGCTGTTCACCACCATTTTCCGCCTTGCGCTCAATATTTCCTCCACCCGTCTGATCCTGTTGAACGGCGACCAGGGAACCGCGGCTGCCGGTCAGGTCATCCGCGCATTCGGCACTTTTGTGGTCGGGGGTAATTATGTTGTCGGTGTTGTGGTTTTTGCCATTCTGGTCATCATCAATCTAATTGTCATCACGAAAGGATCCGGACGAATCGCCGAAGTCGCCGCACGGTTTACGCTTGATGCCATGCCTGGAAAACAGATGAGCATCGATGCCGACCTCAACAACGGAATTATCGATGAAGAAGAAGCAAAAATCAAAAGAGAAAAGATAGAAAAAGAATCCGACTTCTACGGCTCGATGGACGGCGCCAGTAAATTTGTCCGTGGGGACGCTGCCGCCGGGATTATTATAACGTTTGTAAACATCATCGGCGGACTGATCATCGGGGTTCTCCAGAAGGATATGAGCCTGGCGGAAGCCGCCGAAACCTACACGCTTTTAACGGTCGGTGACGGTCTGGTCAGCCAGATTCCGGCCCTGATGATTTCCACCTCCGCCGGTATTATCGTGTCCAGAGCAGCTTCTGACGGCCATATGGGCACACAGCTTACCACCCAGCTGACGGTACATCCCCGCGCTTTCGGTACGGCATCCGCTGTTTTACTGTTCTTTGCCTTTGTTCCGGGCCTTCCCGCCATTCCGTTTCTCGGTCTTTCCGCCGTGGCCGGCCTGATGTCCTATTCCGTCAGTCAGTCACGGAAAATGCTTTCCGAACCGGAAACGGAACAGGAGAAAAAACCCGTCGACGGTCCGGAAAACGTCGAGGCCCTGCTGGCCGTCGATGATCTGGAAATCGAAGTCGGTTACGGTCTGATCGGACTGGTCGATAAAAACCAGGGTGGAGAGCTGCTCGACCGGATACGTTCCATTCGTCGCCAGTTTGCCCTGGAGATGGGCGTCGTGGTACCGCCGATTCATATTCGGGATAACCTCCAGCTGCCACCGAACACCTATGCCTTTATTGTCCGCGGCATCGAGGTCGCCCGCGGCGAAATAATGGTCGACCAGACGCTGGCCATGGAATCAGGCCTGGTCGAAGGGAAAATAGACGGCATTAAAACAACGGAACCGGCCTTTGGCCTGCCGGCCCTGTGGATTTCACAGGATAAAAAAGAACGGGCACAGATGCTCGGGTACACGGTCGTGGACCCCTCGACGGTTCTGGCAACCCACATTTCGGAACTGTTGAAAACACACATCAACGAAATTATCGGCCGCCAGGAGGTGCAAAATCTACTCGACAAGATATCGGAAAAAAATCCAAAACTGGTGGATGAACTGGTTCCCAGCCTGCTGCCGCTGGGAACAGTTCAGAAAGTCCTGCAAAACCTGCTGAAGGAAAAAGTTTCCATCAGAAATCTGGTCACCATTCTGGAAACGCTCGCTGATTTTGCTCCGGCCACAAAAAACATCGACCTGTTGACCGAATATGTTCGCCAGGCCCTGGCACGGCATATTACCAAGCAGTATGTTTCCGAAGACGGCACCCTTTATCTGTTGACCCTGGATCCAAAAGTCGAAGACTTAATGACCAATGCGATTCAGCATGCCGAAAGGGAATCCTTTCTATCGCTGGATCCGAACATCGCTCAAAAAATAATTAAAAATGTTGAAAAGAAAATCAAAAAATTCACGGAAACACAATCTCATCCGGTACTGCTCTGCTCTCCGCCGGTAAGAATTCACCTGAAAAGACTGATTGAACGTTTTATTACAAATCTGGCCGTTTTGTCACACAGCGACATTGATACAAAAACAAAAATTAAATCCCTGGGAGTAGTCAACATTAACAATGCAGCTTAAAAAATACAAAGCCCCCACAATGAAAGAAGCACTGAACAAGGTCAAAAACGACCTGGGCAGCAATGCCGTTATTTTTTCATCGCGCTCATTGCGTCCTGCAGCGACGCCGGCCGGTTTATACAGCCGGGACCGTGTTGAAGTCACGGCGGCGGTAGAAAGAACAACAGAGAAAAATGAATCGCGTTTCCGGGATAAAATTCTGAATACGGTAAGGCCCTTTGACCGGTGTGCCCGCGAAAACACGGCTGCGGCTAGCGGTGATGAGATGACATCCTTTTTAGACAACCGATACGGTAAAACACCGCCTGAAAGCGCTGAAATATTTTCTTCACCTTTTCTGCCGGCATTCAATGTTCTGATCAAGAGCGGATTTAATCAACAGCTGGCCGCCTACCTGATTGCCGAAAATACCTGTCCGGACAAAAACATCGCACCGGACAAAATCAATGCTTATATTTTAAATAAAATTATCACCAAAGTCCCGGTTGACGGACAGATAAAAATAAACAATAATAACAATAAAACTAAAATTGTTGCGCTGATCGGTCCTACCGGCGTAGGCAAAACAACAACACTGGCGAAAATAGCGGCCCATTTTTCCATTAAAGAGAAACTAAATGTCAAAATAATAACGATTGACACATTCAGGATCGCAGCCGCGGAACAGCTTAAAATTTACGGCAAAATTCTCGGTTTGAACGTTCAGGTCACCCGGGAAAAAGAACTGGCACACGAATTGGCCAACAGCCAGAACGCAGATTTGGTCCTTATTGACACCCCGGGCAGAAATTATATCAAAACAGCGGAAGTGGACAGGATCAACACCTGGATTTCGGCCAACAATGATATCGAAACACATTTGCTGGTCAGTGCAACAACAGCAAAAGAAGCCCTGTTATCCGTTGTACAGTCTTTCAACCGTACCCGAATAGACCGTCTGCTCATCACCAAATCCGATGAAGCCCTGAAATTTGGTCATCTGTACAATGTTATTTTAACGGCAGCAGCACCCGTGTCATATATTACCACCGGTCAAAATGTACCGGAGGACATTATACCGGCAACCCGAAAGTCCGTAACTGAAATGTTTTTTTCAGGTAAATGCAATTGATCACAGGGAACGCCCCGATAACAGGAGGTAGATTTGAATAACAACAATGATACGGACCAGGCGTCGACCTTACGAAAAATCAGCGCCGACCCAAATCGCAACTCACATGAGGACATTATGAACGGAATTGTCAAAAAAAACAATGCGCTACGGGTCATTGCCATCACCAGTGGTAAAGGCGGTGTCGGTAAAACCAACATCGTTGCCAACCTGGCATATGTGCTAAGCAAATTCGGTAAAAAAGTTTGTATTTTCGACGCGGACATCGGTCTGGCAAACATTGATGTTCTTCTGGGGCTCACGCCTGAATACAATCTTCAACACGTTCTCAATGGTGAAAAATCCATAAATGATATTATAATCCAGGGGCCGGGAAACATAAATATTTTCCCGGCCAGCTCCGGTATTCAGGAGCTCTCCGAACTGGACAAAGAGCAGAAAATTCAGTTGCTCTCTCATTTTGATGAAATAAAAGGTGATATCGACTATATGTTGATCGACACCGGCGCCGGTATCTCATCAAACGTCATGTATTTCAATATGGCCGCCCGGGAAAAAATTGTGATTGTCACCCCGGAACCCACATCCATCACCGATGCCTACGCGATCATGAAAGTCATGGCGAAAAAATATGCAATTGACCGTTTTCAGCTGATTGCCAACCAGGTGAAAAACGAATCGGAAGCGGATGAACTCTACAATAATTTAAACACGGTAACGGAACAGTTTCTTGATGTGACTATCGATTTTACCGGCTATGTCTGCAAGGACACTCATCTTGTCCAATCCGTTAAAAAACAGAAACTGATCACAGAGCTTTATCCCGAATCACCCGCGTCCCTTTGTTTCGCCAGAATTGCCAAAGCCCTGCTGGACAATTCTCCGCCGGCAGAGCTTAACGGCAATATTGAGTTTTTCTGGGATAATCTGCTTCAGACACATCCCTGAATCATGTGGTATACAAATTACTGTTATAATGGTAATGCATGCAAAAAAAAACAATGCCCGCAACACTTCAGAAAGAAATGACGCCTTTCTGAAATATATTCCGCTGCTCAACTACATTGCCGGCCGGTTTGCCATGCGTTTGCCGCCGCATATAGACATCAATGATATCACCAGTGCCGGCGCTATCGGTCTGCTGGATGCGGTAGAAAAATTCGATCCGGCAAAAGGTGTAAAGTTCAAGACCTATGCCGAATTCAGAATAAAAGGCGCCATGCTCGACAGTCTGCGCAACATGGACTGGGTTCCCCGATCCGTCAGAAAATCGGCAACCCTTCTTGAAAAAACCTATATTGCCCTGGAAAAAAGATTTAAACGTCCGGCAACAGATGAAGAAGTGGCTTCGGAACTGGGACTGAAACTCGATGATATTCATGACATGATCGCCCAGGCAAACGGCATTTCACTGTTAAGTCTTGAAATGATCTCCAGTTCCGACGATCTCAGGCTGAAACTGATCGATTGCCTGACCAATGAAAACAGCAATCCCCTGTCTGTCCTGAAACTCGAAGAAATTAAAAATATTATTGCGGATAACATCAGCGAACTTCCGGAAAAGGAAAGAATCGTTGTTTCCCTGTACTATTATAATGATCTGACCATGAAAGAAATCAGCGAGATCATGGAAATTACCGAATCCAGAGTCTCCCAGCTCCATACCCGGGCCATTATCCGGCTGCGCGGTAAAATCAATGAGAGACCTTAAAACATGACCGACACAAAAGAAAACAACACCGGTCCCGGACCGTCCGGCAAAACAGTTCCCGCCGACAGCGACGAACGCCTGAAAGAGAAGGGCAAAAAAACCGCCATCGACGAGCTGGAAAAAACATTAACCATGGCGCCGGCCGCGGACGCTGCGGAACAACCTTCAGCGATAACCGACTATAACGGAGCGGCAGTTCTCGATACCCCGGCAGACAATATATCTTCTGCGACCGCAGCCGAAGCAGATACCATTCCTGATAATAAAGACGAGCCCCCCCCAGCGGAGGTCCTGTTTGACGACGCCCCCGAACCGCCAGTGTCCGCAGCCGGGGACCCGGACAATACCTTTACCACCCTGTCGGACGAGGACCTGGATCAGGCCGCTGCCGAAGCAGAATCGACCCCCAAGACAGCCGGCCCCGCACCGGAATCAACTGATAATGGAAAGGCACAACTGGACAAGGACGACATTGCCGATGAGCTGGAATATGCGCTGAATGCAACGATTTTCAGTGATATGGACAAGACTACTGACACGGCCGCAAATGCGACGAACAGGTCACCTGCGCAAGATCAGGACACCGTTGCCACCCGTAAGGCCAGTCTGGACAAGGAAGATATGCCCGATGATATTTTCTCAGCGGACAAGGCCGCTTTGGACCAGGACGGTATACAGGACGCTATTTCCAATCCGGACAAGGCCGTCCTTGACATCGAGGGACTTCCGGACACGCACCAGAAACCTGCAGCCGCCCCAACGGCCACAGACAGCAAAACGGATAAAGCCGCCGCGCCGGAAATCGAAACACCCAAAACGTTTCTGCAAAAAATGATCGCACGGGCCCGATCTCTGACAACGGCCCAGAAAGCCATTCTGATTTCTTCTGCTTTTACGGTGCTGATACTATGTATCGGGGGGCTCATCGTCATCCTTTTCTCAGGTCCGGATTCGGAAAGCCCGGAGGATATTTTCTCGAAAACGGAACCCGCAGCACCAAAAGCGGTTCCGGACATTCCGCTGGTTAAAAACTATCAATTGGAAACTTTTGTCATTCCGATGCAGGCTTCTGAAAAAGGCACCTGTTTTTTCAAGGCGGACTTCATGTTAACGTTCAACCAGACAAATGCCGAGGAACTCAAAGCACTAAAGACCGAACTTCGAAAAACAGTCTATGATTTTTTTTACAACAAGGATTCCGCGCTCATAACAAATAAACTGAAACGGTCCGAACAGATTTTTCGCCTGAAAAATGTCCTGAATCTGCTCTTCAAAAAAGATGCCGTCAAAAATATCGCCATGATCAACCACAAAATCGTTTAGTTCACATCGGGAACAGAATGCTGAAAAAAATATCGGAAAAACAGAAACTGGCATTTGCCCATATCGGCACCCTGATAAAAGGGTTTATTCACAACATGAACTCTCCCATGTCCGCTGTTTTTGGCAGAACCGAAATGCTTCAAATTCGACTGAACAAACTCAGGCAGGAAAATATCCCCTCGGCGCTCACCGGCATCATCGACAAATGCCTCAACGACACCGAAATTATCCACAGCAATTGCAAAACCATTAATCACATGACCTCAAATTTAATCCACAAATGCATTTCCTGTGAATCCGACCAAAATGATCTCCTTGATTTGACCCGTCTGTTCAAGGATGAAATAGCGTTTATGAACTGTCACATGGACTTTAAACATAATTTCAGCAAAAATATTATGATTAAAGATAACATTTATCTCAAGAATGCACTTTATGTTGACTTTTCAAATACACTGAACAAAATCATATATCATTCCATAAATACCCTCAACACCACAGAAAACAAACAGATCGGCATCAGGCTCACGTCCGATGCCGGTTATATCTTAATGGAGTTCCGGGATAATGGACCAGAAATTCGGGATGCTGCAATGAAATCGGCCAAATCGGACATGATGGGCCAAAAAAACCGCGCCGATCCCGATATCGAACAAATAGCCGCTCAATTGGCGCCCTATAATGCTTCACTGGATATCTTCAGACAGGGAAACGAAAACATCGTAAGAATAAAAATACCGCAAAAATAATCATTTTTCCGATAGTTGACGAAAAGAAAGATATGTCAATAATCCGGAAAATAAAATGCTGGAAATCGTACAGCTCAGCCATATTTTAAACAATACCAGTAACGCGGAAAAGGCGCATCTGGCCCAGCAGGAAAACATTCCTCTTTACCACGGCCTTGCCGCCGAAAGAGAAGAAAAGAAAAAAACCAAACGACTGAAACAGGTGAAAAAATCCGATCATTCGGAAACAATTAAAGTCAATGATCAAAACAATCCTAAAAAACGCAAGTCGAAAAAACGTTCCGGCCATCAAAAAAAAGTGCGGCCGCGACCAAACAGTCCGGCAAATAATTACCTGATCGACATAGAAATCTAGCCCAAACCATATGTCCCTTGAAAGCATACAATTCATTTTAATGACAGTTTCAGATATTCTGATATTACTTCTGCTGGTCTACATTCTGATAAAAATCCCGCGTAAAGATTCACCCGCAGAGTCTGAACAACTGACAGCCCTGAAATCATCGTTTGAAAAACTCATGAAAGACTCCGAAAATATTTCCACCGATCTGGTAAAATCATTTGAAAAACGAATCCATGAATTCAATGACATTATCTCTGAGCTGGATCAAAAATATACCCGCATCAGACTGGATATTTTAAAATCTATTGAAATTACCGAAAAGCTTAATAACACCCCCCTGTCAGCCGATATAACGGACGCCTATAAAAAAGCGGTTGACCTGTTGGCCGCCGGGACCGATCCGAAAGAAATTCAGAAAATCACCGGTCTCGATGAAAACGAAATTGAACTTGTTCGCCGACTGGCGCGTCATAAAAACGATTGATTCTTCCACGGTTATTCAACGGCTTTTTTGAGCTGACCATTTTTTTAATTTATTTGAAAATGACAGCCAATCCAATTATACTGATGACGCCGACGCGCAGTCTCAACTGAACCGGACCGGGCAACACCGACACCATTACGGCTCATTACATTTTTATAAAGTTATTTCATTTAATTACAGACAAAGTTTATTATTGACTTTACCAACCATGAAAAAATACCTGATTCCGCTCTGCATGATTGTTCTCCTCCTCCCGCCCCCCCTGCACGCCAAATGGATATCCGCATACGACATTGAACAGTCGGAAAATGACAAGGTCGTGTCTCTGGTTCAAACCGCAGACACCGGTTTTATCGTTCTTAATAATGATATGACCCTGCTGAAACTTTCCCCGGCAGGAAGCATTGCCTGGACCGTCAACTACCTCAGAGGATACGGCAACGCCCCCAGACAGATCATTGAAACCGCCGACCTCGGATACCTGCTGCTGGCAAACCACCGCACATCCGGGTCGGACAACTGCACCGCTAATGATAAGATCTGGCTGATTAAGCTTGATCAGAACGGCCAAATATTATGGCAGAGGGTCTATTATGGAATAGATACCCAAATAGACAGTGTCACCGTCAGGGAAATCCCCGTCAATAACGGATACATCGTAGCGGGAAACATAAAAAACAGTGATATTGACACGGACATATGGGTATTACGCCTGTCTCCGGCCGGCATTGTCTCCTGGCAGAAAACCCTGAGTATTAACGGTCAGTTACAGGCTTTTGACATGCTTTACGATCAGACAAATACCCGGATTATCGTTAGCGGAACCCTGTATCTGTCCGGCAGCATTAACTATTTCGGAATGATTTTCTCCCTCGACATGAACGGCACCCTGGACTGGGCCCGCAGATACAGCCTTGCCACCTATTTCAGCTCGATGATTCAGGAGGGAACATCCTATCTGGCCGCCGGCACCAACACCGATTTCGAAAACAACCGAAATGCGCTGCTGGCAAAAATCAATGCCATGGACGGCAGTATCATCTGGGGTAAAAAGTATGGCAGCCCTTACGGGCAGGAGCAGATCGAGCAGCTGGTTGCCGCCGACGGCGGCGGTTATGCCTTTATCTGCAACACAAACCTGTACGGCATGGGCAGTTATGATGTCTGGCTCAACAAAGTAGATCATTCGGGAAACGTGACCTGGGGCAGGACCTTCGGGGGGATCGATGCCGAATCGGGAACCGCCCTTTATAAAACAGCCGATTCCGGTTATATTACCGGCGGCTTTACCCAATCCTTTCCCCTGAATACGCCATTTATGAACCTTCTTTTGATTAAACTTCCGAGTGACGGATGTTATGACAACTGTACCCGTCTGGAAACAACAGCTATTCCCGGCACGGACATCACCGGCCATACCTACAATCTGCCCCTCTCCGAGGACCTGATTTCTCCGGTCAAAACCCTGGATACCCATGTCAGCCCGGATAACGGTTCAAGCATCAATAGATACAACATCTGCCAGTCCCTGGACTCGGACGGAGACGGCATTCCGGACGATGGTGACAACAGCGGAATCGCCGGAGATAATCCCTGTCCCCACGGCGTGACCGTTAACTGCGACGACAACTGTATTTACGACTGTAATGTCTTTCAATTAAACCATGACGATTTTGCCGATGACATCGGTGATGTCTGTGACCGCGATCCCAATTGTGACCGGGGCTGCGGCGCCAACCCCTGCGAACAAAAATGCTCCCTGCCTTGATCTGACCCTTCGGTGAAAAAAAGACGGCTAACGGAAAAAAGTGCCTCTTTGTATTCCCGGCAAAACACTTCATCAGGTCCGAACAAACAAATATTCTGCTTTCCAGATATAACTTATTACTAATTTTAAAATGATATATCATATAGTTAAACCAACTTGTCCGCCAAACCGTATTTTAAGCGGCTATCACGGATCAACCTGTCACTAAACTGGCATGTATCTTGTAGAGTATTCTCACAAAAGATTTTTTGGGGGAGAAATAATGAGTCAGGGAATCTATATTGCATTGTCCGGTGCGAAGTTACAGGAGCGACGCCTGGAACTGCTGTCCAACAACCTGGCCAATGCCACCACCACGGGGTACAAAACAGACAATCTCAGTGCCGCCTCATTTGAATTCATGCTGAATGCGGCCATAACCGATGACGGCAATGTCTATAACGGAACCTACACGAAGACAAGACTGATCTCCACGGATTTTTCCCCGGGGCATATTAAGAATACCGGATCGCCCTTAAATCTGGCTTTAGACGGACCGGGCTTTTTCATCATTGAAACACCTGCCGGAGAGAGATATACCCGTCAGGGGAACTTCGCATTAAACAACGACGGAGAGCTGGTCACCGCTGACGGACACAAGGTCAAAGGCAGCAAAATATCGGGACTGGGCAACGGCAATATCAACATTGATGAAGAGGGCAATGTTTATCTGGATGGCCTGAAAAAAGGAAGCATCGATATTGTAGAATTTACGGATACCAGCATTCTTCAAAAAGAGGGCCATAATCTGTTTTTCAAGACCAGGGATGAAGCCCTTGACCAAAAACCTGAAAACACGTCGGTAAAACAGGGATTTCTGGAAATGTCCAACGTCAACGTGGTCACGGAGATGGTCGACATGGTCGAGGTCAACCGGCTTTATGACGCGTTCCAGAAAATGATTCGAACCATTGACGAAAGTTCCAGCAAAGCAATCAATGAACTTGTCAGTGTATAGGGGAGGTTAAAATGATCAGAGCATTATGGACCGCATCCACAGGACTTCACGCCCAACAGCTCAATATCGATGTCGTGGCGAACAACCTGGCCAATGTGAACACCACCGGTTTTAAACGGGGCAGGGGAGATTTCCAGGACCTGCTGTACCAGACCCTGCGAATGCCCGGCACGGCATCATCCGGAAATACCGAAGTTCCGACCGGCGTCCAGGTGGGACACGGTGCACGGGTTGTCGCCGTTCAGAAAATATTTCTCCAGGGTGACTTTACCCAGACACTGAATGAACTCGATATGACCATCGAAGGAAAAGGCTTTTTTCAGATTACCAAACCGGACGGCGAAACCGCCTATACCCGCGCCGGAGCCTTCAAACTGGATAGCGACGGCAGAATCGTTACCTCCGACGGATATCCTCTGGAACCGGAAATCACTATCCCCGAAGACACGGTCAATATTACTGTCGGTCCGGACGGAACGGTATCTGTACTCCAGGCAGACGGTACCGAAGTTACCGAAGTGGGCAACATCGAAGTCGCCATGTTTCCCAACGAAGGCGGACTCTTAAATATTGGGCGCAACCTTTACATGGATTCCGACGCGTCCGGCGATGCCACCACCGGGACCCCGGGCGAAGACGGTTACGGCACAATCGCCCAGGGATTCCTGGAAATGTCCAATGTTAATGTCGCCGAAGAAATGGTTAACATGATCGTCAGCCAAAGGGCCTATGAAATGAATTCCAAGGTGATTCAGACATCGGACGACATGCTTCGGACAGCGGCAAATCTTAAACGATAATTAAATCCGGAAACGGTCAACACCATGCTGCACGCCTCAGGCAAAACAACAATCGGTTTCCTGGTCATCACCGGCCTTCTACTGATGTCGACCGGCAATTCGGCCGCCGGCAATAAAATTACAATTCACCCGGAAACACTGGTCACCGGAACAAAAGTATATCTCAGGGATATTGCGACGATCGAGGGCTCACTGAACGCCATAAAAAACCTCGGCAATATTTTAATTTGTTCGGCACCGTCTCCCAGGAAAACAAGGAGTATCAGCAGCTCATTGATCAAATCACGCTTGCGCAGAGCAGACTGCATTGGTGAAAACTGTCCGCTGGACTGTCCGGACAGGGTTCAGGTAAGATCCGATTATATTGAATACAGCCGTACGGATATCGAAGCTATCATCAAAAAACATATTTATAAAAACATTTCATGGAACAAACACCAGGTTGAAATAAAGAATATTTTCTGCAAACCGGTCGTTCTCCCGAGGGGCAGGGTATCCTACAGCTTCAACCCCGCTGAACGGGACAAGTCATTTATCGCCAACTACCATGATGAAATCCTGTTTTGTGTGGATAATGATTACAAAAAAAAGATTCACATTTCCGCGCGGATCAATGTCGTGTGCCCGGTGGTTGTCGCAACCCGAACCATCGAAAGAAATACAGTAATCCAGCATCAGGATCTCAAGCTGGCCATGCGGGAAATTACCACCTGTTCAGACCATATTCATACCAATCTCGAATCAGTGATCGGGAAGAGCACCAGAATCCGGATTGATGCGGATACAATGATCCGCGACAAAATGGTTGTTGCCGCACCGGCCGTTCATAAAGGCGACCCGGTAACGATATTCCTGGAAAACCGGTTTATCAAACTGACCGTGCCTGGAAAAGCGCTTCAGCGCGGCGCTGTCGGGGAAACCATCAAAGTGACCAACATTTCGTCGGATCAGGATATCTACGCTGTGGTTCGCAGCAGCAAAAACGTGGAGGTAATGTTTCGATGACGAGATTCCATGGCATCCGGCTCTTCGCCCCGTTGATAACTTTTTTCCTGCTTTTGACCGCCTGCGCCGGTCCATTAGCGACCGATGCTTTTCTGGAACCTGAAGCATCGGACACATTTACGGAGACCGCCTATGGCAAAGACCATCCGCATACCAACGCTGAACAAATGTATATCGATGTCAACAACCCACACGAAGGCTCATTATGGTCGACCCAGAGCAGATACGGCTCTTTGTTCGGCGACACCAAGGCCAGAAACATCAACGATATTCTAACGGTTAATATCGTTGAAACCACCGACGTCTCCAGGGACGCCAGCACGAAGCTGAGCAGCAAGGGCACCACAAAATCCGGTATTACCAAATTTCTCGGATCACCCCTGACTTTCGGGCTGGACAACCTTTGGGGGAAGAAAACAAAAGCCACGACCGCTGCCGAAAGAGTGGAAAGGCCGTTCAGTCCGGAACTGGCATCTGAATCTGAAAACAGCTACAACGGGTCCGGATCCACCGAACGCAAGGATAGGTTCCTGGCCACCCTTTCCGCCAGAGTGATCAACGTATATCCCAACGGTAACATGCTGATAAAAGGAAACCGGGAAATAACGGTCAACCGGGAAAAGCAGCACATCAACCTGATTGGCCTGGTCAGACCCGAAGACGTCTCCGCTGACAATGTGGTCCTGTCCTCCGCCATTGCCGATGCTAAAATCAGCATCACCGGAAAAGGCGTTATCGCGGAAAAACAGTCTCCGGGATACGGATCTCGATTGTATGAATGGTTATGGCCGTTTAAATAAAAGGGAATAAACACCATGCTGAAAAAACTGACCATTAGCACCCTGACCCTTTTCATGATCATGACTGCTGCCACAGATAGCGGCGCCGTCCGAATCAAAGACCTGGCCGATATCAAAGGGGTCCGGAACAATCAGCTGGTGGGTTACGGACTGGTCGTGGGACTGGACGGTACCGGCGACGATGATAAAACCCAGTTCACCTATCAAAGCCTGGTCAGCATGCTTAAAAAAATGGGGATTGTGGTGGATCCCGAGGATGTAGATGTCGATAATGTCGCAGCCGTCATGGTTACGGGAACCCTGCCGCCGTTTGCCAAAATCGGCATGAAAATCGACGTTGTGGTTTCAACTATCGGAAACGCGGAAAGCATTCAGGGCGGAACCCTGCTGATGACGCCGCTGAAAGGTCCCGACGGACAGGTCTACGCAGTGGCTCAGGGCCCTATATCCATCGGTGGATTTGCGTTCAGCGGAGCGGCCGGCGGCGGCATACAGAAAAACCATCCCACCGCCGGTGGGATTCCCGACGGCGCCATTGTCGAAAAAGAAATCGGTATCACACTGTCTGAAAAAAGTCTGCTTGAAATTTGCCTGAAGAACCCCGATTTCACCACCTCCCAGCGGATCAAAAACGCCATAAATATGAATATTCGCCGGGATATTTCAACCGCTGTGGATGCGGGTACCGTATCCGTTCAGATACCCGCGGATCAGGCGCTCCAGGTCGTCAATTTTATATCTGAAATTGAAAATCTGTCCGTCACACCGGATCTGGCCGCCCGGGTGGTGTTAAATGAGCGCACCGGAACGGTGGTTATGGGCGAAAATGTCCGCCTGTCCACAGTTGCGGTATCCCACGGAAACTTGAGTATTATCATCAAGGAACAGCTGTCCGTTTCCCAGCCACTGCCCATGTCCCGTGGCGAAACAGTCGTGGTTCCGGAATCAGAAGTGCAGGTTGTCGAACAAAAAAGCAATTTGATCCTGCTGAACAAAGGGGTCAATATCGGGGAAGTCATCAAGGGATTGAACGCTATCGGGGTGTCGCCCCGAGATCTGATCGCAATTCTGCAAGCCATCAAAGCCGCCGGCGCGCTGCAGGCGGAACTGATTATTATTTAAAGGAGTTCTCATGCTAAATCAGACGGTTACCGGAACAGAAATGCTGAATCAAGCTCTCAAAGACACCGTTTCTTCAAGTGCCGGGGATGCCAAACTGAAAAAACAGTGCCGGGAATTCGAGTCCTTTCTCTACAACTCCATGTTAAAAGCAATGCGCGCCACGGTTCCCAAAGACGGACTTTTCACCGGTGGCCAGGCCGAAGAAATTTACCGGTCAATGCTGGATCTTGAATATGCCCAAACCATGGCAGATAAAATGAACAGCGGCCTGGCCGATGCGCTTTATAACCAGTTAATGCAAAAACAACAGAAATTAGAAACCTGACCCCCTGGTATGACCTGCTGGACTAAAGTTTTTCTTTAATCTGGACGAACAGTATGGTAGATAAAAGAATGAATAATTTAAAAGGTTAAAAATGAAAATCGTTGATAATCTGTCTACCATCAAAAATGAATCGCTTCTGAACACCAAAAATACCGGTGAGGAAGCGGACAAAAAGTCCGTCCAGAAAACCGATTGTGTCGGCGATAGTGTCCAGTTGTCATCCAGGGCCAAAGACTTTCAGCGGATAAAGGATTTAGCGAAAGAGGCTCCTGCGTCCAGGGATGAGAAAATCGCCGCCATTAAAAACCAGCTGCAAAACGGTACCTACACGGCAGAGAACGGCAAAGTGGCGGAAAACATGGTCAAAAATTCCCTGATCGATCTTCTGACCTAGGAGCAGCTGTCCTTTTCCGCTAATGGCGGACAATGACATGCTGGACGACATCAATCATCTGCAAAAAATTCTCACCCGACAGCTAGACGCTTATCAAAGGCTTTTACGCGTTCTGGAATCGGAAAGGTCGTTGATCGAAAACAACGCCATAGATGGGCTCACCCAAAACACCCGTCAAAAAGAAGACCTTATCCATGAGCTGAAATCTCTGGATCAGGACTATTCCCAGCTACTGCATCACAGCGATGACGACTCCCCGTCGGTAAAACACCCGCTGTCCCTGACTGCCATCATTCGTGCGGCTAAATCACCGGACTTGAAAAAAACCTATTTTGAGCTGAAAACCGTTACCGGCAAGGTCAAAAAGCTGAACGCGACCAATAAAATCCGAATTAACGGATCACTGCGAATCGTTAAAAACGCCATTTCATTTCTGACCTCATGCGCAAAAAACAATACGCCGTTCTATGAAGCAGGCGGCCAAATAAAATCGGACAACCTGACCAGCGCTTTAATCTGCGAGGAGGCCTAGATGACCATCGGAATTTTCGGAACACTCCAGATCGCAAAAGAATCGCTGTTTACCAGTCAAAGCGGTATCTCGGTCACCTCAAACAACATTTCCAATGTCAACACCCCTGGATATTCCCGGCAGAGACCTGTCATCGAAACCTGGGATTCCCAGCGCGTCGGCGGTCTGGTTTTCGGCAGGGGATCCAAGCTATCGGACATCACCAAAAGTTATGACCAGTTCCTGAACAACAACATTGCCATTGAAAAAAGTGTTCTGGGCATGTGGGAGGCCCAAGAAACAGCCATGACAGAACTCGAAACCGTTTTCAACGAGTCGAACGGCAGTGGCATCAATGAACTGCTCAATAATTTCTGGAACGCATGGCACGATGTGGCGGATGCCCCGGAATCCCTTCCGGAACGGGCGGTCCTGCAGTCGGACGGCACCTCTCTGTGTGCACAGTTCAACAGCATGATTTACGACCTGCAATCAATCCAGACGGATGCCAACACCCGGATCGTGAATATCATTGAAACCATCAACACGCTGACAGCCGAAATCGCCGCCATCAATGTGCAGGTCCTGAGTACCGAATCCCAGGGGTCCAATGCAAACTCCCTCACGGACCAGCGAACACTCAAGGTTGAAGAGCTGTCCAGGCTCATCGACATTCAGGTGCTGAACCAGAACAATAACCAGCTCACCATTCTGACAGTCTCCGGTCAGGCATTGGTTGCGGATAACGAATCCTGGCTTCTGGAAGCGGAAATTAACCCGGACAATTCCAATTTTTATTCCATCATGCATGTGGATGACGGTACCCGCCGAAACCTGACAAACAGAATTACCGGCGGTGAATTAAAAGGTTTGTTGAATGTCCGCGACGATACCGTGCCGAAGTACATCGAAAAACTCGATTTCATGGCCGCATCCCTGATCAGCGAAGTCAACAAAATTCATTACGGCGGTTACGGCCTGGACGGGTCAACCGGAAACCTTTTTTTCGAACCCAACAGCGTCAGCCTGGCGGATGGCGCCGATAACGGCGGCGGTGCTTATGTTTTCGATGCCAGTATCAACAACCCCGAGAATGTGCTGGCCAGCAATTTTGAACTGAAATTTCTCAGCGGCACGCCCCAGGACTCAAAATACGAAATTTATGATGAACTGAACGACCAATACCTGTTCAATATCGATGCCGGCAACGCCACCCTGGTATTTAACGAACTGGGCACCGACAAACTAATCGCCATCGACCACGGCACCTACACCGGCGCGCAGCTGGCCGCGGAAATCGAACAGGAAATGAAGGCGGTTGCGACGAACACCATTTTGGCCAAAATGGACTATTCGGTAACCTATGACCAAACGGGTCGTAAATTTACATTTAAAAATCTCGGCGACAACAGCGCAACCCTTAAATTTTCGAATATCGATTCCACCCTGCATGAAATCCTGGGATTTAACGCCGGCGATATCACCCTCAATCCCATTGAAACCGCCACAAGTGATTCAAAAGGCGGAATCTACACCTATGCCGCCCAGCTGATTGAAATTGAAGCCGGGGTAAATGATAGACTAACATTTGAAGTCGGCGGCGGCGGCGATCAGCAGGCGACCCTGGCCGCCTGTGTCTACACCCCGGCCGAACTGGCTGCGGAAGTGGAATATCAGCTTGAGCAGGAGACGGGTAATAACTTTACCGTCCAGTTTTCAACCTCATCCCAGAAATTCATCATTACCAACAACATTACCGCAAATATCGAATACAAATTTTCCCTGTCATCAGCGGCCGCCGCGCTGAACTTCAATCCGGTAGACACCGGCGTTCTTGCCGCAGGCACCACCATTCAAAGTGATCATCCGCGTTACGCGGAAAGACAGTTCGATATTATTACCGGCACCAATGATGAAATCTGGTTCTCGGACGGCGGGGTCGATACCATCAACGATATTGTCGCCGTGATCCCCGAAGGTAAATATACCGGTGAAGCACTGGCGGCTGAAATCGAAAAACAGCTGGAAACCGCCGCCGGTTCATCCGGCCAGGACTACATTGTCAGTTTTGACAGCGCTTCCGGCCAGTTTAGAATAATTAACAATGCCGATAACCAGCACACTCTTAATATGACCTGGTCCAGTTCGCCCGGCGCCGCAGCCACCCTGGGATTTAATCCTGTCGACCAGACCATTACCGCCGGTTCAAGCGTCCAGAGTGTCACCGTCTCCGGAGACGTAACGGCTTATGACACCATTCACCTTTACGGCATCTCTTTTAAACTGGCCGACCGGACCGCGCTGCCGAGACGGGGCGACATTTTCCGCATCAGCACTATCGAAAATGCAGCCCTCAACATGACCATGAACGATGTCACCGCATCAAATACCGCCAAAATCGCCGCGGCTCTGTCCGCCATCGATATCGACGGATCCAACAATACCATTATTTATGACGACGACGGCAACCTGGCGAATAACCGGGACGCGGACGGTAATTTAATCGAAGGTAATTATAAAAAAATTATTATTCCCTCCGGCCGGTACCGTCCGGAGGAACTTGCGGCCAAAATCGAAGAACTGCTCGAAGAAAACAACTCCGGCAGCTCCTATGCCGTGGCGTATGACCGGGATACAAACAAGTTTTCCTTTATCAGCAACCCGTCAAACGGCACGCCGGTGACCTTCTTGTGGGAAGCAGCGGAAACCAACGCAGCATTTTCCCTGGGGTTCAGTTCCGAAATTTTCACGATCAGCGAAAACAGCAATGATGCGTTCGGTTTTGCGGAAGGCCCCTACGGCGATCCGTCCATTCCGGCCAATGCCGCGTTGTGGGCGGCGGCCCCGCAATTATTTATTTCGATAGATCCGGGCAGCTACAGCGGTGAAGATCTGGCCGAACATATTGAAAATAAAATGAACGCTATCAGCACCCAGCGCTACGAAGTCAGCTATGACGTGAACACCCGGGAATTTACCATCACCAATAGCGGTGATGAACCGGCTCTAAATACGGTTTTTGACTGGGGCACATTACCCGGCACCGGGCTGACCCTCGGGTTCAACACCGGGGAAAACGATTACATCACGCCGGGGAACAGTACGATGAGCGACTTTACGCCCGGATCTCTGGCGCCCAGCGGCAATCCGGCGACCTTGACGGATACGGCCGATTTCGCCGTCGGTACCGCTGAAGTCGGCGACAACCGGAACGCCATCAGCATCACCGACCTGCGGGACCGCGAACTGCTGTCCAACAACACCCTGACCTTCGACGCGTACTACAGTATCGTCACCGGTAACGCGGGAACCGAAGTCGCCGAAACCAAAAGAGGTGCGGAACAACAGGCGTACATGATTTCCCAGTATGAAGAAAGGCGCTCCTCCGTTGCCGGTGTTTCCCTGGATGAGGAAATGATCAACCTGATCAAATACCAGCAGGCCTATGCGGTGAGCGCCAAAATGATTACCACGCTCGATGAAATGCTGAACACGCTGATCAACATATAAATAAACCGCCGTTAAAAGGACAGCCATGCGAATCAGTTATACAATGATATATTCCCAGTCACAATATAACATCAATCAGCAGTACGAGGAAGTATACAGCCTGAACGAGAAAATTTCGACCGGCAAGGAAGTGAATCGCCCCTCCGATGACCCCATCGCCGCCGGGAAAATTCTTGGATACCGGTCAACGATCAGCGCGCTGGAACAGTATTCATCAAATATTGAACGGGGATCCACCTGGCTGCGATACACGGAGTCAACCCTGACCCAGGCCGAAGAACTGATTATGAACGCCCGTACGCTTGCCGAACAGATGGCCAACGAACCCTACGAAGCTCAAATGGAGATCATTGCACCACAGGTAAAACAGATCGCTGAACAACTGCTGCAGATCGCCAATACCAGTGTCTCCGGCAAATTCATATTCTCCGGCCATAAGACCGAAACCATCCCCTTTACCATGGATGAAGAACTCAACGTCACCTACCACGGGGACAACAACAAGATCAAGTACAGTATCGATGAAACCTCCGATGTGGCTGTCAATATCACCGGTCAGGAAACATTTATCGACGGCATAAATGTTTTTGATGTATTAAAAGATTTCTACCGCGCGCTTCAGGGCGGCGACACGCTGGACGTCGGCCCGGTCCTTGAGGATCTGGGAACGGCTCTGGACCAGATTGTCACCCAAAGGTCCATTACCGGAACCGCCATGACCCGGTTTGAATCCGCAGCTAACGTAGTGGAAGAACTTGAATTCCTGACCGAGGATTTACTGGTCAACACGGAAGATACGGACATGGTCAAGCGTCTAACAGACCTGAAGTCCCGCGAGACGGCCCTGAACGCGTCCATGCAGTCCGCCACCATACTGACCAGGCTCTCTCTGCTGAATTATATGTAAAAAATACAGGAGCATACATTTTGCTGGTTCTGACAAGGAAGTTGGGCGAAAAAATACAAATCGGCGATGACATCAGCATCCTGATCATGGAAATAAAAGGGAAACAGGTCCGACTGGGTATCGATGCATCACCAGACATTAAAGTACATCGTGAGGAAATTTATCAAAAAATCCAGGATGAAAACATTAAAGCGGCAAACAGCGTAATCACCGATTTCAGCGAACTGGAAAAATTAATCGACAAGAAATAAACCGGAGGTCCGCATTGAAGATAGAAACTTCCCGATTTGGCGAACTGACCATCGATGAGGGCAAAATTATTACATTCACCGAACCGATTCTCGGGTTTCCGAATGACAAAAAGTATGTTTTACTGGACAATACCCAGAGCCTGTTCAAATGGCTTCAGTCGATTGAAAGCAAGGACCTGGCCTTTGTCATGATCGATCCCGTGATCATCATGAAAAAATACGATATATCCGTCACCAGCGACGACATCAGGGATTTACAGTTGACCGATATTAAAAAAGCCGCCATCCTGAGTATCGTTACCATCGGCAATGAGTGCACCTCAGTCACCGCGAACCTGGTGGGCCCCATCATCATAAACCCGGATAAAATGCTGGCCAAGCAAATCGTCCTGCTGAACTCTCCCTACAGCCTGAAGCACAATATCCTGGGAAATATTCAGAAAGCCGCGGCCGGCGGGGAGAAATAGCATCACCCCCCCCATCTGCCGTCGATCTTTGCCCCGCAATCCGGACAGGCCCCGTTACTTATTTCATTTTTTACGATCCGGAAGCCGCTTCTTTCGATCAACAGTTTTTGACATTCATAGCAGTAGGTATTTTCACCCGCATATCCCGGAATGTTTCCGGTAAAAATATAGCGCAGCCCGGCCTTTTTACCGATCTCCCGGGCCCGAACCAGATACTCGATCGAAGTACGCGGTTTTTCAAGCAGGTTATAAGTCGGGTAAAAAGCGGTCACATGCCAGGGAATCTCTTTTCCCACAGACACGATAAACTCGGCCAGCGCCTGCAGCTCGTCATCTTTGTCATTTAATCCGGGAATAATCAGGGTGGTCACCTCAACCCAGATGCCCAGTTCCCGATAAGCCTGAATCGAGGCAAGCACCGGATCAAGCCGGGCACCACAGATATTCCGGTAAAAACTATCGCTGAACGCCTTGAGATCGATATTGGCAGCGTCAATATAAGGCGCCATCCGGTCCAGTGGTTCCCGGTTGATGAAACCGTTGGTCACCATCACATTCTTCATGCCTTTTTCATGAGATAAGATAGCGATATCCCGGGCAAACTCATAGTAAATGGTGGGCTCGGTATAGGTAAAAGATATTGAATCACACCCCGTGTTTCCGGCAAACTGCACCAGGGCCTCAGGCGTCATATCCGTACCGCTGATCATTTTGCGATCCCGGGGCATCTGGGAGATCTCGTAATTCTGGCAGTGCCGGCACCGTAAATTGCAGCCCACTGTGGCCAGAGAAAAGGATCGGGTACCGGGCCAGAAATGAAACAGTGGCTTTTTTTCAATCGGATCGGCATTATCGGCAATCACTTTGCCGTAAACCAGACTGTAAAGCGTCCCCTGGATATTTTTACGGACACCGCATATTCCGGTCTGATTTTCTGAGATTGTGCAGAAATGCGGACAGAGACCGCACCGAACCTGGCCGTTATCCAGTCTTTCATAGAAAGCGGCTTCATGCATAACAGTACTCCAGTTAAAACAATTCCATATTTGTCATTTTTAATTTGGACTTTGTCATTTCATGATCGCCGGGATAAACATTTTACAGCGCTCAAACAACCATTAAAATAAAAAACCTCTTATTTGACTAATTTAACCACAGTTTCAATATGGTACGTTTGCGGGAACATGTCAATGGGCTGGACCGATAGAATCCGATAACGATCCTTCACCAGCAGTTTCAAATCCCGGGAAAGGGTGGCCGGGTCACAGGACACATAAACAATCACCCGGGGCTGAATCCGCAAGATATCCGCAATAAGCTGCGGTGAGGTGCCGGTTCTGGGCGGGTTCAGCAACACACCGTCATAATTTTTCCCTGCCGCAGTATGCAGCGGTGCAGACAGGTCCTGCGCCCGGAAAAAACAGTTGTCGATCCCGTTTGTTTTTGCGTTTTTGGCGGCCTCGACAATGATTTTGGTATCACTGTCCACGCCGTCCACTTTTCTGCACTGTTTTGCCAGGAACAGACTGAAATTTCCGCACCCGCAGTAAAGATCAAGAATTTCCGGCCGGTCCAGTTCGGCAAAGGCTTCCGTCACCAGTCGAATCATTTCCAGGTTCTGCAGAAGATTAACCTGATAAAATCTTCCCGGAGATCTTTTAAAGCGATAATCATTGATTTCTTCAAAGATTTCCGGCACAGGGGATATTTCGTCCTGCATAACATCATAAATCAACGGTTTTATTCCGGATCTGCCCCTGCCGGTATTAAATGAAACGACAACCCTGTTTTCCCGCTTTGACAGGAGAAACGCCATATTCTTCACTTTCCGGTCCCGGACAATTGTGTTAAGGGTTTGTCTGAGTTTTTTCAGGGATAAATTGATGGGCTCTTCAAGCAGCATGCAGGAGTCAATCTGGATGACTTTATGACTGTTTCTCATAAAATAGCCGATCCGCGACAAACCGCGATCAACCTGCATAATCGTCCTGGACCTGTAATTAAATACAGCTTTTGATGGAATAATCCGGTGAATCTGAATTCCTGAAATCCGGCCAAGACGCCTGAAAGATTCATGAACAATGGCTTCTTTAGCTGCCAATTGATAATTATAATCAATATGTTGCCACTGACAACCACCGCAATTTTCAAAATAAGGGCAGGGCGGCTCCGTTCTGTTGGGACTGAATAGAAGAATTTTCTCCACACCGGCGTGCAGATACTGCTTTTTGACCGACCGAATTTCGGCAATGATCTCATCACCGGGAACGGCATTTTCCACAAAACAGGCTTTCCCGTCATACCGGGCAAAGCCATCACCGCCGTATACCAGTTTTTCGACGGACAGGCGAATTTTATCAGAAGGCGTCATCATATCCTTTTTCCTGCCATAACCCAGCTTTCATCATCCACAGTCATTATTCACCGAACACCATATTAAAACAACAAAAAATGCAGTCTGACAACCCACAAAAACCATTGAAATAATCCATTAAATTTGAGACCATAAACCGAAAAATAAACACCTAAAAACAGGTTCAATAAATGAAAATATCACTCAAGCTCTATACGGTGCTGAAAGATTACCTGCCCGCAAACATGGACAGGGACACCCTGGAACTCCCCGCCGAGGCAAAGGTTGCAGACGTTATCACCCTGCTGAACATTCCACAGGATCTGCCGAAGATTATATTGATCAACGGAATTCAGAAATCACCTGAGGCCGCTCTGCGCGAAGGGGATGAACTGAACATTTTCCCACCGATTTCAGGCGGATAATCATGACGGCCGCTCACGACAGAAAGACAAAACAAATGGCCAGCAGGGGCGAGGGAAAATATCGCGTTTCGGCGGAAGTCAACCGCATCGGGAACGACCTGCTGGTATCCGTCTGGGGCGGCACCCGTCCTCATATCGGCTCCGTGTCCGTTTCCGTTCCGAGGCCCGGATTGACCGACCCCGGCGACACCAGTTCAACCTCATCCATCATTAACCTGACCGGCCATAAAGACGAGATTGTCGCCAGACTGTTTTCCGAAAAGATGGCCGCCGCGTTCAATACAAACTGTATTGCCACCGCGGGGATCCATATTGACCGGATAACGGAAAAAGAAATAGACACGCTTATGAATAACTGTTCCAGACTCTGTCAACATATTATCCAGCAACTGGAAAGCACTATATAATGAAAAATCTTATCGTGGGTATTACCGGCGCCAGCGGGATCCGATACGGATATCACCTGCTGCGGGCGCTTAAAAATTCGGACGACATTGAGACCCACCTGATCGTCAGCAAAGCCTCGCTATGTGTCATTCGGGAAGAACTCACCATCTCCCCGAATGAACTGACCGCTCTGGCCGATTACCATTATGATGCCGCAGATATTTCCGCACCGGTTGCCAGCGGCTCATTCAAAACAACCGGCATGATCATCGCTCCCTGCACCGCTAAAACCCTGTCCGCGATAGCCAACGCCTACACCGACAACCTCATTGCCAGAGCAGCCGACGTGTGTCTGAAAGAAAGAAGAAAACTGGTCCTCCTGTTCAGGGAAACCCCGCTGAACCTGGCGCATATAGAAAACATGGCCCGCATCACCCGCATGGGCGGAATTATACTGCCGCCGGTTCCGGCTTTTTATCACCGACCCGAAACCATTGCAGACATCATCCGCCAGACCATCGGTAAAGCCCTGGATCTGTTTGACATTGACCACAACCTGTTTAAACGCTGGGGGCACGCTAGCGGAACGAACGGCTTGGACGAGCAAAGGTAAAAATACAAAGTTCAAATACATCTCGTCGAAAAAACCCACTTTACCTGTAAAGAAACCGACAGTAATAAAAGACCCCCCCCCTCAGCAGGCGCCGGCGGATCTCGCTGGCTAAATCTGATGATGATGGATATATGACGGCATACGCCGAACCGGAGTTCGGCGTATGCCGGACAGATTTCCGATCGAACCGGCATCAATGCTTCGACAGGATAGGCTCATACCGGTCCCATTGCCCGAGAATCTCCACGGCCTTCATTACAAGGACATCATCTTCCACGCTTTTATTTCTTCTTTGAATCAGTTCTTCGGTCGTGAGAGTCGCATTATCATCAACCGGTTTCACCAGAATATCCGGCTCTATTCCTTTTCCATGTGTTGTCCGATGACTGGGAAGATAATATTTGGCCGTGGTCAGCCGCAGACCGGATCCGTCCACCAGTGGAAAAATAGTCTGAACAGTTCCTTTACCGAAGGTCTTGTTCCCGATCACAATCGCCCGGTGATGGTCCTGAAAGACGCCGGCCACAATTTCCGAGGCACTGGCACTGCCCTCGTTCACCAACACCACCATGTGATAATTGAACTTTTCAGAATTGTCATGGGCATGATACTGAAGGTTCTGGCTGGTTATTCTGCCATCCGTATAGACAATCAAACCCTCATCAATAAACAGATCTATGACCTTGACCGCCTGGGTCAGCAAGCCCCCCGGATTCGAGCGCAAATCAATAATCAGTCCGGCAATTCCTTTTTTCCGTTCAGACAACCGTTTGAGCGTCCTTTTAAAATCCCGCGTGGTATTCTCCTGAAACTGGGCAATGCGGATATACGCATATTTATCCTGAAGCAGTTCGGATTTGACACTTTTAATTTTAATCACATCCCGGACAATGGTAAACGCTTTGGGTTTCGAAAATCCTTCGCGATGTACCGTTAACCGGATCTTGGTCCCCGGTTTTCCCCGCATCAACTTGATGGCATCCATGATATCCATATTCTTGGTCAATGTCTCTTCGATTTTGATAATCCGGTCACCGGACTTCAGGCCCGCCCGGAATGCCGGCGTATCCTCAATCGGCGACACAATAATCAACTCCCGGTCTTTAATGGTTATTTCGATACCGAGACCACCGAATTTGCCCTTGGTCTCTACCTGAAGCTCCCTGTAAACACTGGGCGGCATAAACGAAGAATGCGGATCCAGATTCCTGACCATACCCTTGATAGATTCGTAAATAACATCCGAAGGGTCCTTTTCCTCAACATAATTCTTTTCAATCAAGGACAAAACATCCGAATAAACCCGCAATTTGTCATATTCCTCCTGGGTCAGGGCACTCACGGTTGAACACAACATCAACATACCGAGCGACAGCACCGCCAAGACCTGACAAATCCAGTATTTCATTTTCATAATTATCTCCGGCTAAATAGTTGCAAAACAAAATAGAAGCATACATCCGGGTCATCTGTCATAATCGAGCCACTGCAACGGATCCTGAGGTTTTCCCTTATGCCTGATTTCAAAATACAGACAGCTGCCCTTTAAAGAATTCGTATCCCCCACCAGGGCCACGGTTTCACCCTGTCCGACCAGATCCCCGGTCTTTTTAAACAGTTTGGACGCATGAGCGGACAGTGAATAATATTTTTCGCCGTGATTGATGATCAACAAATTGCCATACCCCTTGAACCAGTCGGCATAAATCACTTTCCCCTCAAAAACTGATTTAATCTCGCGGCCCTCCGGCGCCTTGATTTCAATTCCCTTTTGAAACGTGTACGTATGAAGCTCAGGATGTTCCTTCCGCCCGAATTTCGTGATCACCGGCCCCTGGACCGGAAAGGGCAATCTTCCCTTCATTGACGAAAATTTTCGGGTCAGGGATTTGAAATCCTTTTTTTCATCCGGGAGCTGATCAATAAACGATTGCAACTGCCGGGCATAGCGCTTGAGCTCAAGGATCGCTGCCTGTTGAAGTTCCTTTTTTTGCCGGGTTTTTTTCAGCAGCGATATTTTCCGGTTTTTGGCAGATTCAATACGCCGGCTCCTTTTTGCATAATTACCTTTTTCATTCAGAAGACTGCCGCGTTGCGCCTTGAGTTTTTTTTCATACTGAATTTTTTCCTCGATTTTATTCAAGGTTTCCCGAATCAGAGTGTAATCATCCGATACAATCCGGCTCAACAGTTTGTCCTGCCGCAGAAAATCATTATAGGTTTTTGAAGACAGCAGAATTCGCAGTCCGCTGCGGTTGTGATATTTATACAATGCAACCAGACGGTGATCGAAACTGTTTTTGACATCGGCAATTTCAGCATTCAACCGATCGACAACTTTTCGGGACGCGAATATATTTTTTTTGATTTCGCGAATTTTATCATTGATATCCCGGATCTTGATATTCTCATTTATCAACTGCTGTTCCAGAGTATTCAGTTTTTCAATAACTTCAGTTTCTTTTTTTCGGTATTCCTTGAGCTTTTTTTCACTTTGAACAATCTTGCTTTTGATCCGGTTCAATTTAATTTTATCAGATTCAGTCTTTGCCCACCCCCCGGTACGACAAAAACAGCAAACAGTCAAAACCACCACGATAAACGCCCAAAAACCACTGCGCATCATCAGACCCTGAATTCCTTCAAACCGTTTAAGGATACAAAGGCCCCCGCCAGTCCCAGCAACAACCCGACGATAATCAGGCAACCGAACTGAAAACCATTCAAAAACAGCAGATTACCGGTGCCGAAATAAAAATGAAATCCGGACAAAATATTTTTGGAAATCAGCGCAACAGCAACATATGCAATCAACACGGCTGTCACCGCACCCAGAACGCCGTGCATAATTCCTTCAATATAAAACGGTAATTTAATAAAACGCTGAGTGGCCCCGACCAGTTTCATAATTTCAATTTCGTCCCGACGGCTGTAAACCGTCAGCTTGATCGTATTGGAAATAATAAACAGCGATGAAATCAACAGGAAAATCCCGATGCCCAGACCGGTTGTTTTTATGAAATAAAAAAACTGGTTAAACCGTTCAAGCCATTTCTGCCCGTATTCAATATCTGTGATTTCTTTTTCACCTTTGATCCGCTTGATAAACTTTTCAATCGGTTCGATTTTCAAAAACTCGGGTTTCATCTTAATTTCCAGTGAATCGGGCAGCGGATTGTATGACAATCCCTCCAGAATTCCGTCCTGCCCCTCAAGAGAGTCCTTTAACATGTCCATCGCGGCATCTTTGGATACATAAACAACGGATAGAACCTCGGGCTGGGCCGCGATATTATCGGATAAACGTTTGACAGAGGCCTTTTTAACACCGTCTTTCAGGTATACCAGGACATGAACTCTTTCGACCCAGTGCTTCTGAAAAGAAGACAGATTTATTCCCAGAATCAAAAAAAGGGTAAATATCACAAATGTCAGGGTAATGGTCGTCAGCGCGGTCAGGTGGATCAATAAATTGTTTCGGCAGCTGCCAAAGATTGTCCGCAATGCATATAAAATCTTGTTGATCGTCATTTTCAACCGATTATTTTTCCGCGTTCCAGCATTATAATGTTCTCGGACATTTTTTGCGCTGTATATTTATCATGCGTGGCAATAACCACGGTCGTTCCCCTGGCATTAATGGCCTTGAAAAGTTTCATGATCTCAAAAGAAAGCACCGGGTCCAGATTACCGGTCGGTTCATCCGCCAGCAGAAGAATGGGATTATTGATGATGGCCCTGGCTATAGCAACACGCTGCTGCTCCCCGCCGGACAAATAATCGGGCAGGGCATCCTTTTTTTGCAGAAGACCAACCCACTTAAGGACCTGCCAGACTCTTTTTTTTGTCGTTTTTCGGCCGGTCCCGGTAATATCCAGCGGAAAAGCCACATTCTCATAGACGGACCGGTTCTGAATTATTTTGAAATCCTGAAACACCACCCCGACTTTTCGCCGAAAATAAGGAATCTCTTTTGAATTCATCCGGGTCAGATTTTTGCTGTTCACCACAATTTCTCCCTTATTGGGTCTTTCAGCAGAAAAAATCAGCTTAATCAGCGTAGACTTGCCGGCACCGCTGGGACCGGTAACAAACACAAACGCCCCTTTATCGATCTTGAGGTTAACGTCATTGATTGCCGGAATTTTATTATCATAAAACTTAGACACTCTGTGAAGTTTAATCATAATGTTATTATCCATTATCATTACCGGCGGTATTTAACATTAAGCGCTGACTAAAAAATCCGGGCATTACCCAATGAACCCAAAAAGTCCACACGGCCTGACGGGTCATCTGTTACATTTACTGATAACGATATTAAACAGCCAAAATTTCGACGGAACAGTTCCGTTGCAGACTTGCAAAAGAAACCGCGCCGTTTCTCAGCACTTTAAACGGTTCCTCACTGACATCCAGGACCGTGGATGGCAGGCCACCTGCGGTTTGCCCGCCATCCACGATAATGTCCGCCGAATTTAAAACCGCCCTGTCAAGGCTGTCAATTTCCGTCACACTCTGCCGCCCGGACAGATTGGCACTGGTTGCCGTAACGGCTGTTTTCATCCGGCTCAAAATACAATTGATCGCCGCAAGGCCACAGACCCGGCATCCGACCTTCCCGGTACCGGCGGTGACCATCGTGTTCAAATCCTTTCTTGCCCGGAAAACCAGGGTCAACGGACCGGGCCAGAACCGTTCAGCAAGAGGGAAGGCCGCATCGTCGACCCGCTCCGTGATATTGGACAAAAAATCAATCTTCGGAATCAGCAAAGGCAATGGATTTTCCGGGACCCGCTGTTTAACGTCAAACACCCGCGTAATGGACAATCCATCATCATAATGCGCACCCAAAGCGTAAAATGTCTCCGTGGGATATACAAAGACGACCTTCTTCTGCAGACAACCCGCAATCCTGTTCACCAGCTGATCGGAAAGCGCATGTGGGTCAACCTTGAATGTCTTGACCATATCCACTGAAATCTATTGATAAAACAACAGTAAAATTTCATTAGTACATTCCTGCAGACCTTGATTTTAGGCACCTAAAAAACCACGGGTCAGGATAGTTTCTGCTGCAGCCGGCTGTTCTTTTCCTCAACCGATCGAACCATTTTTTTTCGATAATCGGCCAGCGCCTTTCGAATCTCCGGGGAGTTTAGAGATAAAATCTGGACCGCGAAAATTCCGGCATTCTTGGCCCCGCCGATGCCGATCGACATGGTGGCAACCGGAATTCCGCCGGGCATTTGAACGGTTGAAAACAGCGCATCCAGTCCCTGCAGCGGCGAGGACGCAATAGGCACACCGATAACCGGAAGAAATGTTTCCGAAGCAATGACGCCAGCCAGATGCGCTGCCCAGCCGGCACCGGCAATAATCACCGCAATGCCCCGGTCCGCAGCATTTTTAGCATAAGCATGGGTATTGGCCGGTGTTCGGTGCGCAGACGTGACCGTCACTTCGTACGGAATATTAAATTCATCCAGAATATCAGCCGCGCCCTTCATGATTTCATAATCAGACGCGCTGCCCATAACAATACCGACCCGGGGATTTTGCATCATTTGACTCCTGTCTTTCTCGATTTCCTGTTCGTTTTTTTCAGGTATTTTTGCGAAAGGTCCTGCCGACCGGCCGCCGCCAGTTTGTGCGCCACAAACAGCAGGGCCTCCTGTCTTCCGTCGGCAAACATTTTATCAAAAATACAGGCGGGAGCGCCGGCGGTATAAACCCTCTCGATCAAGCGTTTATGGTCAATCAGATATTTAACCAGCAACGCATTGTCCTTGTGCACGATAAATATTTCATACAAATAACCCGCCGCCTTATCAAACAGATTCGCGATACCGGACAACTTCTTGCCGATGTCATGACCAACCTTTTCCATCAAAACAAAATTCTCCTGAATCCGCTTCTTCACCTTTTTATCCCGGGCGCTGTTTTTCAGCACACGGTCCAGCAGCGGTTGATACGCATTTATCTGATAAACGTCCTCCTTCAGTTTAATGGCTTCGTGAAATATCGAACCGATCGTCCAGTCAAACAGATATTCACAAAGATTCCGACGGGTCCCGCTGTTACGAAACAGGCGGTGACTCATATCCTTCATGGTCCACAGCGGCCCCTTTCTGTTTTCAGACCCGACCCAGATCTCAATTTTTTTATATGGCAGCTTATCTTTCTGCGCATATAGATTCAGGAGTTTATCGCAATAAATCATTGAATCGATAAAATCCGCCGCCAGATCCCGAATAAGCACATGCTGACGTTTTTGCAACCATGAATTTTTCACGAACAGGCCTTTTGACCGATATCTTTTCTGTAATGAACATCCGTCCAGCTGATTTTACCGACCGCCCGATAAGCGGTATCAATTGCCGACGCTATAGTCGGCCCCATTGATGTCACCCCGAGAACCCGGCCACCGCTGTTGATCAGCCGTCCGTCCACAATCTTCGTGCCGGCATGGAAAACAATCGTATCCCCGGTCCGCGCTGCCGCATCAATGCCGGAAATCGAGTATCCTTTCCGGTAATCCCGGGGATATCCGCCCGAGGCCATCACCACACAAACGGCCGCCCTGTCATCCAGATCAAGGACACACCGGTCCAGACTGCCGTTTACCGCAGCCATCAAAAGGTCGAAAAAATCATTTTTCAGACGGGACAAAATAGGCTGGGCTTCGGGATCCCCGAGTCGAACGTTAAATTCCAGCACTCGGGGAATATCATTCTCGATCATCAGGCCCGCGTAAATAATGCCCTTGAAAACAATCCCTTTTTCAGACATGGTTCGAATCAACGGACGAATAATTTTATTGACGGTAAAGTCATTTACCGTGGAAGTCAGAACCGGTGCCGGCGAATAGGCCCCCATCCCGCCGGTATTGGGTCCCGCATCATCATCAAACACCGGTTTATGGTCCTGGGAAGAGGGGAGTACGGAAATGGACTTCCCATCGGTCAGGCAGATAAATGAGGCCTCCTCACCCGTCAGAAAATCCTCGATGACAATTGTGTTTCCCGCGTCGCCGAACTCCCGGTCTACCAAAATCCGGTCAATAGCATTGATCGCCGCGTCAGTCGTTTTACAGGGAATAACGCCTTTACCGGCCGCCAGCCCGTCCGCCTTGACCACCAGGGGAACTTTTCGCCCGGCCACATAAGCCCTGGCTGCCTCGGCGTCGCTGAACACCTCGAATGCTGCCGTGGGAATCCCGGCCGCTTTCATCATATTTTTGGCAAATACCTTGCTGCCTTCCAGCCTGGCCGCTTCTTTCGACGGGCCGAAAATTTTAAGTCCTTCCGCCGCAAACAGATCCACAATGCCCAGGCACAGCGGCAGTTCGGGCCCGACCACTGTCAGATCCACCCCGTTATGAAGCGCAAAGTCCTTTAACCGGTCAATTTCTGTCGGTAAAATCTCCACGCAGGTTGCAATTTCCGCTATTCCGGGATTGCCGGGCGCACAATAAATACGGCGAACTTTTTCACTCTGGGACAGTTTCCAGCAAATCGCATGCTCCCGGCCACCACCACCCACAACCAGAACCTTCATTGTTTTTTCTCCATCTCTATGGTGGCAAGATAATCCGTAATTGCGGCATCGTAGGCAGCGGTCCGGGCAAAAACCTTTTTTGCCAGATAAAAATTGGTTTCAACCGACACGCAGCCGTTATTCTGCCGCATTTCACTGATGACCCCGTCATAATCCGAATGATCGATGATAACGGTTACATCCTCATAATTCTTGGCCGCGGAACGCAGCATGGTCGGCCCGCCGATATCTATGTTTTCTATAGCCTCCGCCAGGCAGCAATCGGGCTTTGCCACCGTCGCCTCAAACGGATACAGGTTGACAATGACCATATCAATAGGGATAATTCCGTGATCTTTCATTTTGGCCATGTGGGCGGGATTGGACCTTTTTCCCAAAAGCGCGCCATGGATTTTCGGATGCAGTGTTTTGATCCGCCCGTCCATCATTTCAGGGAAACCCGTGTATTCCATTACATCCGTGACCTGAATACCGGCCTCACGGATCATCTTTGCCGTTCCACCGGTTGAAAGTAAATCCACACCGTTTTTTGCCAGTTCCCCGGCAATTTGCAAAATACCGTTTTTGTCCGAAACGCTTAAAAGCGCCCGTTTGATCTTTGTCATGCATTATCCTTTCCTGAAAAACTTGTTCCGCCCGAAGGCGATTTTATAAATAACCCTGCCAACCCTCTAAAAAAATGTTGTTTTATGATAGGTTTTTTTTTATCATCAAAAATCCGATAAGTAAAGCTGAAAGACATCCGTTTGCTAACTCGCTGCAAAACCGCAAATGCCGCAATTTTTCATTAAAAACGATCAGATCAAAGACAATCGTATCCATATCACGGGTGACGAGGCCCGCCACATTTTAAAGGTCCTGCGCCTGAAGGATAACGACAGCATCAGGCTGTTTACGGCCGACGGCACCCGCTACGACAGCGTGATTTACCGTCACACCAGGCACGAGCTTTTTGCCGATATTCGGTCCGTCAGCCCCCCGCCGGTCCAGTACGGGAATAAAATCATTCTCGCTCAGTCTGTTTTAAAATCGAAAAAAATGGACACGGTCATACACAAAAGCATCGAGCTTGGCGCCGCCGGAATAATACCGTTTATTTCGTCGAGAACGATTCCCCGGTGGAACCGGAAAACCGCTGCGGCGAAAACTGCCCACTGGCAAAACATTATCACCGCCGCAGTCAAGCAGTCCGGAATTCGCAGATTACCCGCGATTGCACCGATCATCACGTTCAACGAATTGATCGGTTTGCACAAGAACATGCACCGGATTATTCTGTATGAAGATGAAACACAAAACAGCCTGAAAAACATTCTCGCCACAATTCAATTTCCGGCAGAAATTTTAATCGCTACCGGGCCGGAAGGGGGGTTCAGCAAACAGGAGATTGCTCTGGCAAAAGAGAACGGTTTCCAACCGGCAGGGCTCGGCCGCCTGATTTTAAGATCGGAAACCGTGCCGATCACCGTACTTTCCATTCTGCACTATGCCTCCGGTGAAATGGACAATTTTAAATCAAAAACCGGGCAAACCCCATGAAGTGTCCAAACTGCGGATATGTTTCATTCGATGATGCGTACCTTTGCACCAACTGCGGTGAAATTATTGACGCTGATAAACTGCAAAATGATTTCATCCGGCAGATTACGGCCCCGCCGAATTCCGCAGCAAAAGAATTCCCCCGCCCGAAATCCCTTAAAAGAACAATCAGCAACATACAGGAGAATCTGGATCTGATTAGCGCCCCCGCCACCGGATTAATCCCGGCCAGACCGGTAATGAGAATCGCAGCCTACGCTATTGACTGGGCAATTATTTCCTTCTTTTCCGCTTTTTTATTATTTAGTGTTTTTCTCCTTCTTACCATTTTCACCAACAGCCAATTGAATATTTACGAAACCTTAAACGCTGTTTTCCTTCCTTTCTATCTTTTCTCTTTTCTGCTGAAAGGTTTCTATTTTGTCTTTTTCCACTCCGCCACCGGGCAGACATTCGGAAAACTGTTATGCGGAATAAAGGTCTGTGATCTCCAGGGAGAGAAAATTTCCGTCCGCAGCTCAACGGTCCGGTTCCTCGGATACTATCTTTGCTTCTGGTCCCTGGGTCTCGGTTTTTCATGGATACTGTTTAACGGAAAACACCGGGGCTGGCATGACTTTCTGGCAGGGACCATGGTCATCACAAAAAGGACACCGCCGGTATAACAGCCACTTAAGATAATCATCCACATAAAAACAAATTGATTTTTATATGTGATTGTCATATTTTATGTTCGGATGCTGATCCTGCCCGGCAATCCCTGATGGCTGACACCGGGAACATGAATTTAGACACCGATTGCACTGAATTCACATAACATCGCAGGTTAAGTTCCGGTTCAATTCATCGATAATAAATATCAGTCAATTAACCGTAAACCATCCAACACGACTGCAAAAACAACCATGATATTCGACGAAAAAAGCCTTCGGGAACGTCTGCTGGATGACGATGTGCTGATCAACAGGGTTCTACAATCGTTTATCAGCGCAATGCCCGACCATATTTCCACTTTGAAAGAGTATATTCACGCCAGTGACTGTAATGCCGTTCAGCAAAAAGGCCACACCATCAAGGGTTCGGCTGCCTCTGCCGGCGCGCTGGAAATACAGCAAATCGCTCTCAAAATTGAGAACGCCGGCAGAAACCATGAACTGCAGCAGGCAAAAGTACTGGTCGGCCCCCTGACGTCCGCGTTTGAAAATTTCAAAGCCCTGTTTTAACTCAATTCCCTCTCCGCTTTTATTCCTTTCAACTTCAAACACATCACTGGTAATTGTCGCCCGCAATCCATTCTGCTTGACAACAACCCTATTATCCCATAATATTTCTAATTTATATATTTGGACCTGAACCGGTTATTTCCTTAAAATATTTATGGACATCAGCGATCAACCCATAGGCATATTCGACTCCGGTATCGGCGGTCTGACCGTCATGAAAGAACTGATGCTGAAACTGCCCGAGGAAAACCTGATCTATCTGGGTGATACCGCGCGGGTCCCGTACGGGATCCGGTCCCCCGAAACAATCATCAAATACTCCATTCAGAATGTAAATTTCCTGCTGAAACATCATGTAAAATTAATTGTCATCGGCTGTAATACGGCCTCGGCCGTGGCAACGGAAACCCTGTTAAACAAATTTGATCTACCGATTATAAATGTGGTTAACCCCGGTGCGGTCAGTGCCGTTAATATTTCCCGCAATCACCGTATCGGCATTATCGGTACCCGAAGCACCATCAACAGCGGTGCCTATACCCGGTCGATAAAAAAAATTCTGCCGAATGCGGTCACTTTTTCACTGGCCTGCCCGCTGTTCGTCTCTCTGGCTGAAGAAGGCCTGTGCGACCCGGATGATGAAATCGTCACCGCCGTCACGCGGAAATACATGGCCTATTTCCAGCATAAACAGATCGACACGCTGGTTCTCGGCTGTACCCACTATCCGCTTTTAATGACGGCGATACAGACCGTCCTTGGAAAAAGGACGCGCATGGTCTGCTCGGCAAAAGAAACCGCCCTTGAAGTGCAAAAGCTCCTCTTGAAAAACAAATTGAGCCGGAAAAGTCGAACCAAACCGGAGAGCGTTTATTATTTGACCGACTTGCCCGATAACTTTATTGAAACGGGCCGGCTGTTTCTGGGTCAGGAAATGAAGAACGTACATCTGATCGATATCTAATATGGGCGCCAAAAAACCGCGAAAAAAAACAAGCGGCAAAAAGTCCGCGGCACAACGGAAAAAACAGAAGTCATCCGCGGCCAGAATTTTAGTGCCGCTGCTGATCCTGGTCATCACGGGTACAGGAATTTTCGTCCTCGTTACCCGGCCGGAGTCCGCCGCCATCCAGATGAAAAAAGGGTTGCAAGCAGCACATGTTTTCTTCCACCGGCTGACAGATCCCCTTCGATCACGGGAGTGGAAAGCTACGCTTTATTTCGGTGATGACAGTTTTAATCACCTGATAAAAGAATACCGGGTGCTTAAATCGGTAAAATCCCCGCAAAAAATGTCCGAAGTCCTGATAACCGAACTCATCCGCGGCCCGCAAGCAAAGGGCGTCCGAACCCTGCCGGAACAGACCCGGCTGCTGTCGGTTCAAATCAACAGGGAAGGGCTGGCCACAGTGAATTTTTCGCGGGAGTTTACCCAGCTTCATCCCGGTGGCAGCTCAACGGAAATTATGACGGTATATGCTATTGTAAATACCCTGACAACAAACATAAAAAATGTTAGAATGGTACGGATTTACCAGGAAAACCGTCCGCTCAGGACCATTGCCGGACACATTGACTGTAACAGGGTCTTTTATCCCGACCCGACAATCGTACAATAAAATCATGGCGAAAAAAATTCAGAAAAAAATGATCAGAAACATCGGCATCATGGCTCACATTGATGCCGGTAAAACGACCGCGACGGAAAGGATCCTTTACTATTCCGGCAAATCCCACAAAATCGGTGAAGTCCATAACGGCCAGGCAATTATGGACTGGATGGAACAGGAACAGGAAAGAGGCATCACCATCACATCAGCCGTCACCGATCTGTTCTGGAAAAATCACGAAATTCACCTGATCGACACCCCCGGTCACGTGGATTTCACCATTGAAGTGGAAAGATCGCTCAGAGTCCTTGACGGCGCCATCGCCCTGTTCTGCGCCGTCGGCGGCGTGGAACCCCAATCGGAAACCGTCTGGCATCAGGCCGATAAATATGCCGTTCCGCGACTTGCCTTCATCAACAAAATGGACCGGATCGGCGCCGACTTTTTTAATGTAATAAAAATGATGGAGGCCAAGTTTTCCAAAACCGTTCTCCCCATCCAGATGCCGATCGGTAAAGAAAATAATTTCACCGGAATTATCGATCTTGTTGAAATGAGATCCGTTCTCTGGAACAATCCGTCAGACGAACATGTATTTCACAGCGCCGACGTCCCTGCCCAATTACAGGAACAAGCCGCCCGCCTGCATGACCAGATTCTGGAAACGGCTGCTGAACATGATGAAATGTTAATGGAAAAATACCTGTCCGAGGATTTGATTACCACAAATGAACTCAAAAGCGCTATCCGCCACATGGTCATCAGCAACACCGTCGTCCCGGTCCTGTGCGGAAGTTCACTGAAAAATAAAGGCATTCAGCCACTGCTCGACGCGGTGATCGACTACCTGCCGTCCCCCCAGGACATTCCCCCCGTAGCGGGAACCGCTATCGACAGCGATGAGATAACCCGCCGCAACCCCGATGACAGGGAGGCGCTGGCCGCGCTGGCATTCAAGGTCAGCATGGAAGAAGGCCGTAAACTGACCTTTATCAGAATTTATTCCGGGACCCTTAACCTCGGCGCTGAAATACTGAACCCCCGCACAAATACAAAAGAAAAGATTTCCCGAATCTTCAGAATGCACGCCAACAAGAAAGAACGGGTTGAAGTGGCCTATGCCGGTGAAATCGTCGGTATCATGGGATTGAAAAACACAATCACCGGAGATACCCTCTGTGACATCAACAGGCCCATATTGCTCGAGAACATTGAATTTTACAAGCCGGTCATATCTGTTGCGGTTGAAACCCAGTCCGTTTCCGACCAGGACAAGCTGTCTGGCGCCCTTGATAAAATCGCGCTGGAAGACCCTACCTTTACCGCTGTTTACGACGAAGATACCGGACAAACCGTCATTTCCGGGATGGGTGAACTTCATCTCGAAATTATCGCGGACAAACTCCAGCGCTTTTTCAAGGTCCCGGTCAGGACCGGCAAACCCCAGGTCGTCTATCGGGAAACGATTACCCGACCGATAGAATCCGAAGGCCTGTTTGACAAAGAGATCAATGATGAAAAAAATTATGCCCGGGTACTGATCAAACTGGAACCCCTGCCCAGGGGTTCCGGAGTGTCCTTCACCGCCGCCGTCGAACCGGACAAGATTCCCCCGGAGTTTATTTCTGTCATTGAAAAGACATTTCATGATTCAACCCTGTCCGGATTGATCGCCGGGTACCCGCTGGTGGATCTAAAAGCCACCCTTTGCGATGCCACCTTTAAGGAAGGCTTATCCTCGGAACTTGCCTTCACCATGGCCACCAGCAATGCCATCCGCAACGCCATTGAATCGGCCGATCCGGTTCTGCTGGAACCGATTATGGAAGTTGAGGTCGTCACGCCCAATGAATTCCTGGGCGACATTATCGCCGACATCAACACACGCAAGGGGAAAGTCGAAGGCATGGATGACCGCGACAATGTCCGCATCCTGACGGCCCAGGTTCCGTTAAAAGAACTGTTCGGTTATTCCACCACCCTGCGGTCCGCCAGCCAGGGGCGGGCAACCTTTTCCATGAAATTTATCAAATTTGAAGCACAAAACTGATTTCCCTGAAAAGGAGACTGTTATGAAAGAAAAAGTTGAAGAAGCCTTAAAGAAAATCAGGCCGGCTCTTGAAGCCGACGGCGGCGGAATTGAACTGGTGGATGTGGTCGACGGTGTCGTCAAGGTCAGGCTCCAGGGCGCCTGCCGGGGATGCATGGGCGCACAGATGACCCTGAAAATGGGGGTTGAAAGGGTCCTGAAAGAAGAGATCCCGGAGGTCAAAAGTGTGGAAGCCGTTCAGTAATTTTCCGATCGGCAGTCTGTTATGAAATTTTTTCTCTGTGTTGTGGGCATGGTTCTCATTATCGAGGGAATCCCCTATTTTGCCTCACCCGACAAGATGAAAGAAATACTGCTGAAACTGCCGCTGGTGCCGTCACCGTACCTGCGCCTTTTCGGCCTGTCAGCCGTTATCACCGGCCTGATCCTGATCTATTTTGCCACCCGCTGATCCCGGTCCTTGCTCAACAGTTAAACAAATTATCACCCCTTTCCCGATTTTCTTGCCTCGATTTTGAGACTGTTCAGTTGCTGAAGGGTAAAACCGTTCCATTCACAGGGAAACAGTGAATTATTGTGGAACAGCGGTTCATTGACAATGTCGTACCGGGACAGCGCCACGGCACGATCCCACAGCCCGGTTTCCGGAATCGGAGAAAACTCAGACACGTAAATTTTCACGCCGGCGTCCTGCACATATTTGACCGTGTCAAGGGCATGCGCAAAGCGTTGTCCCGGCAGACCGGCCATAACATTGATCCCGATATCCGATTGGGTAAAACCGGCTTTTTCCAGAATCCGGATTTTGGCCCTGAACTCGTAATTGGTTATTTTACCGTCCATCGCCTGACAATCACGGTCCGCGTGTTCAAAACCGAAACGCAGCGTTCGAAACCCGGCCCGTCGCATGGTTTCGGCTGTTTCCGGATCAATACTGCGCAGGTGCAATCCGTTGGGAACATGAAACCGCAATTTAAATTTCCGTTTTAAAACACCTTCGAGAATGGGCAAAATATGCCGTGACGCATTTACCAGCAGCGCATCATCATAAAAAGTAAAATCCCTGATGCCGTACTCATTGACATAACGATCAATCTCTGCGACCACGCTTTCAGGGTTCCGCTGCACAAATCCGTTAAAAAGGCGTCTGGAAGCACAGTAACTGCACCGGAACGGACACCCCCGGGAAGTCCTCAGCACGGCGTATTTTTTACTTTTGTTCAAAGGGCGGTTTCGAAAAGCGTCGCGGGTGTCCGCTTGCTGTTTCAACGAAAGCCCGACCAGGGAAGCAGTGGATTCCAGTACCTGCCGGTTGAACGGTCCGGACACCACCCGGGTTGCGCCGGAATATTTTAAAGCATGGTCCCGGCACAGCGTCGCGTAAATCCCACCCAGAATCACCGGAACACCGGGATAAAGCGCTTTCATCAGCCGAATGGTTTCAAAACAGGCCGGATACCAGTAGGTCATCATCGATGACACCAGTATGGCCTTCGGTTGCACTGCTGCTTTCAGGTCAGCCTTTACATCGGCCAGCGGAATTCCGTAACGACTGTACCGTCTGCGAATATTTTTCAGCACCGCCGGCTTGACTGCCTTATTTTTAAGGAACTTGCCTTCCCCGGTAATTTTTCTGCCGGGCAGACGATATCTTGAGATATCAATCTCCGCAAAAGTCTCCGCATCCAGACAGTCAATAATACGACAGGAAAATCCATACGATGCCAGAATTCCGGAAATCGTATAAAGCCCCACCGGCTTGATCCAGAGATCATAAGCCGCAAAGTCGTAAATCCAGGGATTAATTAGAAGAAAATCAACCGCTTTCATGATATAGTTGAGAAAAGGTACAATTTAACAGCTGCCGGATATCACTCGGAGACAGGGCTTTTCGTCTGTTCCATACCGCATGTTCGACCCCTTGTCTGTAAAATCCCGGAACCGCGGCCCCTGTCCGAATCACGGCAGCACAATGATGCCGGCTAAACTAGCGCAACCCTGTTGTGTATTATAAAGTCTTTTATTGACAATCACAATAAATATATATTTAATGTAATTAACCAGCATTTTAGAGCTAACGTATTGAATTAACATTAATATTAAAACAGGGCATAAATGAATATTTTGATTTTGGGCGCCGGCGCCGTCGGTTCCCTTTTCGGCGGCTTTCTGGCCAGGGCCGGACACCGGGTTGTTTTCCTGGGCCGCCGCAAAAACAACAGCGCGATCCGGAATAACGGCCTTAAGATCAATGGCATCTGGGGAGATCACTGCGTCCGGAATATCGACTGTTTTGAAGACCTGGACCGGGTTCGTAAACAGGTAACGGACCCGTTTGATTATGCAATTCTTTCAGTGAAATCATACGATACCAGAACAATGGTCAGCAACTACGTCACCACCTTTCCGGAACCCGCGACCATTATCTCCCTGCAAAACGGCCTGGAAAATCTGGAAACCATCGCAGACATCGCCGGCCCGGACCACACGATCGGCGGCCGGGTCATCACGGGTATCGAGTATCAGGCCCCCGGCCGTATCCAGGTAACCGTCAGCGCAGCCAACCCGGTTCTGGGGCAAATAAAGGCCTCAGCCAGGCCCAAAGCCGTCGCAGCGGCCGAACTTTTTTCCGCATCCGGCATCAAAACCGATCATACGGACACAATTCGGACCTTTATCTGGGAAAAGGTGCTATACAACTGCGCCCTGAACGCACTTTCAACCATACTCAACATCAATTACGGTAAACTGCTGCTGGCTGAAAACGCAAAAGCATTAATCACAGACATTATCACCGAAGCCTATACCGTGATTCAAAAGGAAAATGTTACGGTAGACATCAAAACACCGGAAAAATACCTGGAGCGCCTTTTCACTGTACTGATCCCCCGAACAGCCGAACATCATCCCTCAATGCTTCAGGACATCAACAACCACAAAAAAACGGAAATTGACGCCCTAAACGGTGCTATTGTGAACCTGGCCAAAAAACACGGTTTAACAGCGCCCTGCAATGAAACCATATCCGCCATTATCAGAGCAAAGGAACTGTTGTGAAAGCGACCCAAGCCGACAGCACACAACTGGACAGTTTCTATAATTATCTGCTGATCGAACGCGGACTGTCCGCCAACACCCTGGAATCGTACAGCCGTGATCTCTCCAGATACGCAGGTTTTGTTAGCGGCAAACTGAACAAATCCCTGACCGGCTGCACGACCGCAGATCTGCTCCTGTTTCTGGAACAGCTGAATAACACGGGACATTCGGCAAAATCCGTTTCAAGGGCCGTTTCAGCGATTAAAACATTCTATCGCTATCTGGTTCAGGAAAAAATTATACCGCAGAACCCGTTCCGGGATATCAAAACACCGAAATTCGAAAAAAAACTTCCCCGGGTCCTCAGCGCGGAAGAGATCAACGCCATACTCAACGCTCCGGACATTACCGTCAAAGCAGGCCTGCGGGACAAAACCCTGCTCGAAGTGCTGTATGCCACTGGATTACGGGTATCCGAACTGATTTCCCTGCAGACCACGACCGTTGATCTGACCGCGGGATACGTCATTGTTTTCGGCAAGGGATCCAAGGAACGAATGGTTCCCCTGGGAACCGAAGCCATAAAATGGCTCGCACAGTACCTTGAACAGGCCCGGCCGTTGTTTCTGAAAAACCGGCCAGGCGATGTCCTTTTCCTGAACCGGTGCGGCAACCCACTGACCCGTCAGGGATTCTGGAAAATCGTCCGGAAATACTGCCTCAAGGCCGGTATCGCCAAAAATGTATCTCCTCATACCTTCAGACATTCTTTTGCCAGCCATGTGCTTCAGGGCGGCGCCGATCTCCGATCGGTCCAGACCCTGCTGGGGCACGCGGACATCTCGACCACGCAGATATACACTCATATTGAAAAAGACGCTTTAAAAAAAATACACCGTAAATATCATCCGAGACGCTGAGGGCATTAATGGTGGAGATTATTACGACCCATACCAACGCGGACTTCGATGCCCTGGCATCCATGGTCGCGGCCAAGAAACTTTATCCGGATGCCGTACCGGTATTTCCGGGATCACAGGACAAAAGTATTCGTGATTTTCTGTTGAAATCGACCCTCTACATGTTTGAAATTGAAAAACCGGCCAGGATTTGCCTGGACCGGGTGTCCCGGCTCATCCTGGTGGATATACGCCAGACCAGACGAATCGGAAAATTTGCCGGTCTGAGCAAAAAGAAGAACCTTGACATCCACATATACGATCATCACCCCGCATCCGGCGATGATCTTCAAGGCAATGTTGAAATCATCAAACCCTATGGATCAACAACCGCCATTCTCTGCGAAATTCTTCGCGACCGTAATATCGATTTGACACCGGAAGAAGCGACCGTGTTAATGCTGGGTATTTACGAAGATACCGGCAACCTGACCTTTTCATCGACCACCCCGCAAGACTACATTGCCGCGGCTTTTCTCCATCAACAGGGGGCAAACCTCAACATTGTGTCCGATTTTGCCATCAAGGAAATAACCAGCGCGCAGGTCGCCATCTTAAACGAACTGATCGAAAATCACACCTTCCATACCATCAACGGCATAGATATCATGATCACCCGCGCCGCCTCACCGGTTTTTGTCGATGACTTTTCCGTGCTTGTGCACAAGCTGAAAAACATGGAAAACGTCAATGTTCTGTTTGCCATTGCCGCCATGGACGATCGAATTTTCATTGTGGGACGCAGCCGAATCGAAGAAGTGAATGTCGGAGATATTCTGACGGAATTCGGGGGAGGCGGGCATGCCTATGCCGCGTCTGCGGCAATTCACGATCAGACATTGATGCAGACCGAACAAAAACTGATCCGGGTTCTGAATAGCAAAATTATTTCCAAAACCGTTGCCGCCAGCTTTATGACCACTCCGGTAAAAACCGTCCGGCATGATGAAACACTGATCCGGGCCAGTGGGCTGCTGACCCGCTACAACATCAATGTCCTGCCGGTCATGCAAAATGGAAAACTGGCCGGGCTGATATCCAGGCAAATTATTGAAAAAGCCAAGTTTCACGGCCTGAAAAACAGCCGGGTCGGCGACTATATGACCAGCGAATTTTCCACGATCACCAGAAACTGCGATATCAGCCGCATCAAGAAAATCATCATCAATAATAACCAGCGTTTTTTACCGGTGGTGTCCCGACAGAAACTGGTGGGTGCCGTCACCCGCACCGATCTGCTCAGGGCACTTCATCTGGACACGGCGGAAAACATGGATGAACAGGAAATCAGGGCCCAGCACAAACGAACCAAGCGAATGAAACGGCTTCTTTTCGAACGCCTGCCCGATGATCAGGTCCGCATTCTGAAAAATGCCGGCCAGACGGCGGACAAACTGGGGTACAAGCTTTACGCGGTCGGCGGCTTTGTCCGTGATATTTTCCTGAGGATTGTCAATTATGATATTGATATTGTCGTTGAAGGCGACGGCATCCGCTTTGCGAAAGCCTTTGCCAAACAGTATCCGGCAAAACTGAAAATATATAAACAGTTCGGCACGGCCGTGGTGGAATTTGATGACGGCCTGAAAATCGACATTGCTTCATCACGGCTTGAATATTATGAAAAACCGGCAGCCCTGCCACGGGTCGAATGGAGCTCCATCAAACTGGATCTGTACCGCCGGGATTTCACCATCAATACGCTGGCCGTCCAGCTGAACGGCACGGCGTTCGGTGAACTGACCGATTTTTTCGGCGCCCGCCGCGATATCAAGGAAAAACGGATCCGTGTTCTGCACAACCTCAGTTTTGTTGAGGACCCCTCCAGAATTTTCCGGGCCGTTCGATTTGAGCAGCGACTCAACTTCAATTTAAGCAAATTAACAAAGAACCTCATCGAAAACGCCGTTAAAATGAAATTTCTCAATGACCTGGGCGGAAAACGGCTGTTCACTGAACTGTCTATTCTTTTAAAAGAGGAAAAAGCGGTTTCCATTATCAACCGGCTGAACAGTTTCAACCTGCTTCACTTCATTCATCCCGCCATTGTTCACACGGCCGCGCAGAAAAGTTTGCTTCTCGGCATTCGTGAAGTACTGTCCTGGTACGACCTTCTTTATCTGGAAAAACCATATGCTAAATGGATGGTTTACCTGCTGGGCTTGCTGAACCCCCTCAACCGGGACGAGGCCGAAGAATGCATTAAATCCTTTGAAATTCAAAACAGGCTGGCGCAGCCAATAAGGATTGCAAAAGGTCCGGGAAATGATGTATTATTTAAACTTTCTAAAAAACGGGCCATTAAAAATTCCGAAATCTACCGGCTGCTGGAGGACATTCCTACTGAAGTCAGCCTTTACCTGATGGCCAGGACCACGCGCCAGGTTACCAGAAAGGCCTTTTCCACTTACTTTGCCAAGCTGCAAAGCACGGAACTGCATGTCAAGGGTCATGACCTGAAAAAACTGGGGATTCCGCCGGGCGAAATTTACAAGGAAATACTGGATGCCGTTTTTGACCAGGTCCTGAACAAAAAAGTGGATGGTAAGGAAGAAGAAATCAAATTTATCAGGAAAAAATATATCCGATGATCCAGACCCTAATCCTGGCGTTTCCCTTACTGCTGTTTTCAATTGTGCTTCATGAATACTGCCATGCATACGCCGCCTATCTGTGCGGGGATCAGACCGCGAAGCAGCAGGGCCGGCTGACCATGAACCCTGTTGCCCACATAGACCTTGTGGGATCAATCCTGTTCCCGATTCTGCTGGTCATTACCCAGGCCGGATTCCTGATCGGATGGCCCAAACCCGTTCCCATCAATCCCTATAATTTCAGAAACTACAAAAAACATCATATCATTGTCTCCCTGGCAGGCGTCAGCGCCAATCTCGCCCTGGCCATCCTGTTGACCGTCCTGATGGCCCTCTATGCCAGGATTTTCAGCCCGGCACAAAATAGTGCTGTTCTTTTAATGCTCAAATATGGTATTCAGATTAACGTCATACTGGCCGTATTTAATCTACTGCCCATACCGCCCCTGGACGGATCCTGGGTATTGTATCACCTGTTACCGGCGGATCTGGCTGCTGCGTACCAACGGCTGTTTCCCTACGGATTTGTCATCCTGATCATTTTACTATTGACAAATACACTGCAAACAATAATTATGCCGCTGAACAGGGCTATACTCATGTTTTTAAGTACCCTATTTTCCTTTTTCAACTAAAACAACCGGTTTGGATCAAGACAATCAATAAATGAACTACAGTGTAAAACTCAATAATTTTGAAGGTCCGCTGGACCTGCTCCTGTTTCTGGTCAGAAAAAACGAAGTGGAGATTCAGGACATCCCCATCGTTGAAATTACCCGTCAATACCTGGAATATCTGGACATCATGAAATCCATGAACCTGGACATTGCCGGTGAGTTCCTGGTCATGGCAGCCACCCTGATGCATCTCAAATCACGTTCCCTGCTGCCTAAAACCGATGACGACGAAAACGAAGAGGCCGACCAGACACTGGACGATTTAAAGCAGCAGCTCCTGGAATACCAGCAGTACCGCGAAGCCGCCCAGACCCTGAAGGAACAGAACATCCTGGAAAAAGATGTTTTTACCCGCACTTCATTTATCGAACCCGAAAACAGGGAAGAGGGCAAGCCCCTGGGAGAAGCCGGTCTTTTTGACCTGTTATCGGCCTTAAAAAAAGTAATTGAACGCGCCTCCGATGCCGAAGCGGTCATGGAAGTCTCGGTGGAAAAAATCTCTGTCAAAGACCGCATGAATGATCTGCTGCAAATGATTCAAGACCGGAAAGAGGGAATTGAATTCGAAGCATTATTTACAAAGGACAAAACCAAAATCGCCGTTATCACCACATTTCTGGCCATGCTTGAACTGATGAAGCATCAGGCGATAAAAGTTTTTCAAAACGAAAGCTTCAGCCGGATTTACATTTATCCGGTTGAAGACGAACCGCTTGACCGGAGTATAATAGAAAATGAAGAACAACTTTATTGATCGGACCCCTTATGGAAATCAATGAACTCAAACCCATTATCGACGCACTGATCTTCGCATCTGAAACGCCGCTGCCGACCGTCAGAATCAAACAGATCTTCGACGAAACCAATCCCGGCGAAATAACCACGAAACAGATTAAAGCCGCGATCGATGAACTGAATGCGGACAACCGCGAACAACAGCGGGGCTATTTTCTGCAGGAGGTAGCCGGCGGATACCAGTACCGAACCCGGCCCAATTACGCGCTGTGGGTCAAACGACTGAAAAAGGCCAAGCCGTTCCGTCTGACCCAGTCCACCATGGAAACACTGGCGATCATCGCCTATAATCAGCCGATAATCCGTACCGAAATCGACAAAATCCGCGGTGTGGACTCCGGCGGTATTATCAAGAACCTTCTCGAACGCAACCTGATCAAGATCGTGGGTCGAAAAAATGTGGCCGGCCGGCCGTTTTTACTGGGCACTACCAAACGTTTTCTCGAGGTTTTCGGTCTGGAAAAACTGTCCGATATGCCATCTTTGAAGGATTTTGACAATCTGGACGAGTCCAAGCTGCCGACAGTGCTGAAAAACCGGCTGAGTGACAAAATGGGCACCGATGTTACCCAGCTGTTTGAAATTCCGGAAGCGGACACCTCCGAAACAGAACCAACCGGCATTCCTTCCGAAAACGTCCCAACGACGGAAGAACCGTCCCGGACGGCTGCCGATCTTCAGGCAACCCCGGATAATGGTTCATCCGATACATCATCGGGCCGGGTGGAGAAGCCGGACGATCCCGATCCCGCCGCTTGAAATCCATGAAAGAAAGACTGCAAAAGATCATATCCAGATCAGGGGTTGCTTCCCGCCGCAAGGCCGAAAATATGATTGTCCAGGGCCGGGTCGCGGTAAACGGTCAATCGGTCACGGAACTCGGCACCCGGGCGGACAGTGCAAAAGATGTCATCACCATCGACGGCGAAGCCATCGCATCTCCCGAAAACAGGGTTTTTGTTATTTTGAACAAGCCCGCCGGTTGTCTCTGCACCCGGACCGACCCGGGAAACAGAACAACGGTTGTTGATCTGCTGAAAGACATTGCCGAACGAATATATCCCGTCGGCCGTCTGGATTACGACACCGAAGGCCTGCTGGTCCTGACCAATGACGGTGAGTTCTCCCAGAAGCTTCTGCACCCCAGCAGTCATCTGGCCAGAACCTACCGGGTAAAGGTCAGGGAAATCCCGAGTGAGAAGGACCTGGACCGGCTTCGCCGCGGCATCCTGATCGACCGGATTAAAACCAATCCGGCGAAAATAAAAATCGTCGACAGACTGCAGAAAAACTGCTGGCTGGAGGTCACCCTGTGGGAAGGCCGCAACCGCCAGATCAAAAAGATGTTTGAATCGATCGGTCACCGGACCCTGCGGATTATCCGGACCCGGTTTGGCCCGCTGGAACTTAAAGATCTCCCCACGGGCGCCTACCGGTTCATGACCAGGAAGGAATTAAACGCCGTCAGGACAACGGCGCAAAAAAAGACAACCGCATAATCCGCTGCGGACTACTTGTCCTTGACATTCAGTTTTTCTGCACACTCGGGACAGTACCCCGAAGAAATATCCAGTTTCGTTTTACTGTGCAGAAAATTTTCCACGGACACCCACTCACCGGTGCCGGGTTCCTTGCCGGAATCATCACGGATTTTTTTACAGACACAGCACACCGGCAGAATTTTTTCATAGTCCTTGATTTTTCTTTTCATCTGAAGCTTTTCAAAACATTTGGAAACCCTGAAGAATATCTCCTCGGATTCACAGGGTTTCAGCAGATAATCATCCGCGCTCAAGCGCAGGGCATCGATGGCCGATGTCATGCCGCCGTAACCGGTCAGGATGATCACCATGGTTTCAGGATCGATCTCCTTTGCTTTTCGCAGCACCTGAATGCCGTCGACATTGTCCATAACAAGATCGGTGATCACAAGATCATATTTATTGACTTCCAGCATCCTGAGCGCATCTTCACCGCTTTCGGTCGTTTCAATATCATAGCCTTCATTTTCAAGCACTTTTCCGATGGCGATCAGGATGACCGGATCATCATCAACCAATAGAATTTTAAAGTTCATTATGAATGGCCTTTCCGGATTTCAGAAAAATCCAATAACAAACACTGCGGTGTTATTGATTCAAACCGCCGATTACACCAGCCACCTTCTTTATCACCTTTGTCCGCCGGTTTAAAAACTTCCTGTTTTAATGCTGCACCCCCAATCCGGACAGCGGCAAATTGACTTATATCATACTTCCCGGAATCTATGTTATTTAAATTTCATCATGTATCACTTTTATATGATATAATTTAATTTATCAAGAAATAAAAAATGGATTTCAGCATAAATACTGACCGGTTTTATGATCCAAAAAAAGTAAATTTAACCGCACACCCGGCTTGCTTTTAATCAAAATCAGGTTATAATTAAATAAAAAGCAAGCTGCGATGCACGATACCCGTTAACGTGGCGAAATCTAGCATTTATATGGATGGTCCTTTGTTGCCCGGCAACCGCAGTAGGGCCAAAATAAAAAAAAGAGATTATTCAGCTAAATAACGGAACGGCATCAGCGGTTTTTAAAAAAAGCCTGTTTGGATTTTCCAAACAGGCTTTTTTCAGGTCCTGACCGGCCAGCCTGACCAGAGGGGTAATCCAAAGCTATATTGCCTTTAACAACCTGTAATTGTAATTCACATTGCTGGATTTTACTGATGTCTAAAAAAAGGACACACGTTCCCATAACCCCTTAAACTTCCTAATACCCCCGACACGATTCACTTCGCCGGCCAAGCTCGGCACAAGCTCACTGTGATCTCATCGTGTCTAAAAAAACAGGAGCTGCGACCAGCGCAACTCCCTGATTTTTCATACCCCCGACACGATTCGAACGTGCGACCTAAGGATTAGGAATCCTTCGCTCTATCCTCCTGAGCTACGGGGGCTTAAGAAATTAATATATCTTGTTGGCCTCTGATTGTCAATTATGAAGGCCATTGGCCGGTCACCGGTCAAAGAAAACCTTAAATTGTATATCCGTTTTCTTCCTTTCACTTGCTTTTTAATGCGATCAAAATTATCCTGTTACCATGGAATCCGCCCCTTTCACGAAAATTGAGCAGCTTCCCGCGCCGGCAAGCAAAGACATCCACGTCATCATCGCGGACCTGACCATCGATCCGGAACTCCAGGAACAACTGTTTATGCGCCTGTCCGATGATGAACAGAAAAGGGCCGGACGATTCAAGCTGGACAAACACCGGCGGCGCTTTATCGCCGCGCACGGTTACCTGCGCCATCTTCTTGCCGCACACCTTGAAACGGCTCCGGCCGGCCTTTTATATCATTACGGCAAAACCGGCAAACCCGTAATCGCCAAAGATCAAAACCCGGATAATCTCTGTTTCAACCTGTCCCATTCCCATGAACTGGCCGTCTTTGCCCTGGCATTGAACACACCGGTCGGGATTGACATTGAACATGTGCGAAAGAACTTTGATCCTCTCGGCCTGGCAAAAAGGTATTTTTCAAACAATGAGTTTAATCAAATCTCCACGCTGCCGAAAAAGCAGCAGACTGCCGCATTTTACCACGCCTGGACCCGCAAGGAGGCTGTTTTGAAGGTCAGCGGGCAGGGCATTACCCGCATTGAAACCGTTGAAGTGACTATTCTGGACAATGAACCGTTAAGAATTATTTCACCGGAAAAAAGGGCCGGCACCTGTTCACTGTACAGTTTTACCGTTCCGGACGGTTATACCGCCGCCCTGGCCGCCGAAGGACACAACCATTCGCTCGTGACCTTCCACATTTAACCCCTAATGGACCCTAAGTTCTCTATATGGATATAAATTTATTAAACAACATCAACATCATCCTGCACAAAACCATCAACGCCGGGAACATCGGCGCCGTTGCCCGCGCCATGAAAAACATGGGTCTGTCCCGGCTTTCCCTGGTGCAGCCCATGTGCGCAGTGAACGGAGAAGCTCATAAAATGGCCACTCACGGCAGGGACATTTTAGACAACCTTAAAATATACGATTCAATCAAAGCCGCCGCCGCTGATTCGCACTATATTTTCGGCACGACCGCTCGCTCCAGAAAATGGCGAAATTCGATCCTTTGTTCCGAAGCTTCATTAATAATCGCCCAACAAGTCAAAACCCGCAAACTTTCGATCCTGTTCGGCCCCGAGGACAAGGGGCTGTCCAACAAGGAGCTGGAGCTGTGCAGTGCGGTCATCGTCATTCCCACGGCTGATGACGCCGCATCCCTCAATATCTCCCAGGCCGTGCTCATCCTCTGCTATGAAATCTTCGTTCAACTCACGGATCCGGCTTCTCTCCCGGGGGAAAATAAAATTTCCGATCTCGCCCCGATTGATAAAATTGAAGCCATGTACGAACATATGCAGCAGGCGCTGCTGGACATCGGCTACCTGGACCCCCAGAACCCGGAACATTTTACGGGGAATTTTCGCAGGATCTTCAACCGTTCACAACTGACCAATGAAGAGGTCCGGCTGATTCGGGGAATATTCAGAAAACTCAACTGGTACATCAGGCATCGATAATCCGTTTTGGAAGCTTCCCAAAATTGACAATTGATCACAAGTGTATTTATACCGAATTCATTAAAATATTATTTTTATAAAAACAGTATAAAAACAGTTTGACAGATAAAGAAAACAAATGTAAAATAATCAAAAATAAAAAATAAAACATCTTAAATCCAATAAGTTTATTACAAGCCCACGGGATTAGAAATAAGATCCTGTGGGTTTTTTTTTATAATGACTTCATCTGATCAGATACAAAAGGAGGCCGTTTTCAGAACTAACGAATAAAATTATCAAAATAAAATAACTAAAACCTTAAGCCAACATGTAAAAAGCAAAGAAAGAACAACCAATTATGAAATTCAGTCAATTTAATTTTAACCCTGAAATACAAAAAAACATCAAAAAACAGGGCTATGAAGCACCGACCCCGATTCAGGAAAAAACCATTCCCCTCATCCTAAAACAAAAAGATGTCATGGGACTGGCGCAGACCGGCACCGGCAAAACAGCGGCCTTCGTTCTGCCGATTCTTCAGCAGCTGATTCAGCGGAAAAAAAGAACCGTCCGCGCCCTGGTTATCGCCCCGACCCGGGAACTGACCGAACAGATCAACACGGTATTCAATCAAATGGGCCGGGGTACCGGTTTAAAGACCTTGAGCATTTACGGCGGCATCAGCATCCGTCCGCAGATTACCACGCTCAAAAAAGGGGTGGATATCATTACCGCCTGCCCGGGACGACTGCTGGACCATATTCAGCGCAAAACCATTGATGTGTCCCGAATCGATATTCTGGTTCTGGATGAAGCGGACCAGATGTTTGACATGGGCTTTTTACCGGACATCAAGAAAATTATCGGTCATCTGCCGAGGCACCGTCAAACCCTGATGTTTTCCGCCACCATGCCGGAAAAAATTAAATCGCTGGCCGACCAGATTCTGGATCACCCCGAAACCGTTAACATCGGCTACCGGGCCCCGGTATCGACCGTGGACCACGCGTTCTTACCGGTTAAAAATGACCGGAAAACAGAACTGCTCAAAAATATTCTGGATAACCATGATACCGGCCCGGTTCTGGTCTTCACCCGGACCAAGCTGCGGGCCTCCCGGGTTGCGGAAAAACTCTTCAAGTCGGGCTACCACGCCACCGCTCTCCACGGCAACCTGTCCCAGGACAAACGCAAAAAAGCCCTGTACGGATTTGACAAGGGCAAATATAAAGTCCTGGTGGCGACCGATGTAGCGGCCCGGGGCATAGATGTCAGCGGTGTTTCGCACGTGATCAATTACGATATTCCGGACACGGTCGATGCCTACACCCACCGCATCGGCAGAACCGGCCGCGCCAACCGGACCGGGGATGCCCTGACCTTCGTAACTTCCGGCGACAAAGGCCCGGCTTTCTCCATTCAGGCGATTTTGGGAGACCGTCTCAAACAAAGCATTGAAATGGATTTTTTCGGAAAAGCTGCAACCCATCGAAACCGCTCGGGCAAAGTCAGGCCGAAAGCCAAAAAAAGAATCTTCCGCGGAAAGTTTCGAAACCGCGCAGCCAGGCAGGCAAATCCCTACGGGTAGTCTGTCATCAGGACCGGAAACAATTTCCGGAAATATCCCCCCGGAGGGTTGTTCCAAAGGTGAGGATAAGATTTACAGGTAAAACGCCGCTGCATTGTTTCCGAGGATATCAGCAATCTCATTTTGAGAAAGAAAGCCCACCGCCTTGGCCGCGGCAACCGAATCCCGGATAGAACCAAAAGGATAGTCCGACCCGAAAAATATCCGGTCCGGTCCGTGGTCCCGGATAATCTTCTCCGCCAGTTCCGGCCGAATAAAAGGATAACTGAGAGAAGATTCCATGTAGATGTTGTCAAGCCCCACCAGGTGCCGGTAAGTCTCGTCCCACATGTTCAGACCGGCCAGATGGGCGCCTACGATCTTCAGCTCGGGAAAGTCAAGTGCCACCTGCCGGATCATATGGGGTTTGGACCGGTCCCTGGGACCGGGCAGAGGTTCCCCGCCGACGTGAAACATGACTTTCAGTTCGGCCTTGGCCAGCGCTTCATAAACGTGATAAACAGCGTCTTTGTCATCAGGGCGAAAACGCTGAATATCCGGCTGGAATTTGACCCCGCAGATATTGTTGTCCTGAAGGCGTTCGATCTCCGCTGCATAATCTTTGAACTGCGGATGAATGGTGGCGAACTTGACAAACCGATCCTGTTTCAGATTGATCAGCCAGGAATTGGTGTCTTTGACGCCGGTCGGCACCGGTGCCACCATATGGATCACGGCATAATCAATACCGTTTTCATCCATCTGGGAAATTAAATCGGAATGGGTGGCCAGGCCGTATGTTTTTACCCCGAACATCTCGGCCGTGTTTCGCAAAAACACCTCGGCCTGCGCGTCGGGAAAAATGTGGGTGTGAGCGTCAATAATCATACAGTTACTCTCATAACAGAAAGGGCTGCAGAAAATAAATCTGCAACCCGGTAAATCATGTTCAAACCAATCCTTTAATTCTCCTGGTCAAAACTGAACTGGACGGTCTGAAATTCCTGACGAAACCGGTTGACTTCCGCCTTCACGTCCTTTTTATCCATAACGCACTCTTTCATCAACACCGCGATTCGCTCCATTTCGGCCGCCTGCATGCCGAAACGGGTCATCTCGGCAACCCCGATACGCAGACCGTCGGGGTTCAAATGGTTCTTTAATGGTTCGTGGGGCAGCATGTTCATATTCAAGATAATATCGTTTTTCTCCAGCAGGGTGGACACCGAACTGCCGCCACCCTGCGCGTGGACATTCACCGCCACCTGATGGCTTTCGGTATAACCGAACGCTTTGCCTTCCACCGCAAAGCCCTGCTTGTCGAGGGCCGCACCCAGGGCCTTGGCATTGGCCAGAACAGCGTCCGCATAGGCTTCACCGAATTCAGTCATCTCGTAAACACTCAAGGCCAGCTGGGCCAGGGTTCCCAGATGATGATTACTGGAAGAACCCGGGAAAACCCCGCGATCGACCTTACGCCAAAGCTTTTCATCTTCCATGTTGCTCACGATCACACCGCGCTGAGGTCCGAAAAAGGTCTTATGCGTGCTTCCGGACATGAGCAGGGCACCTTCTTGTAAAGGATCCTGAAACCGCCCGGCAGCCACCAGACCGAGAACATGCGCCGCGTCGAAAATAATCCGGGTCTTGTGTTCATTGCATACGTCCGCCAGTTCTTTCACCGGGTCCGGAAACAGAAACAGACTTTTTCCGAAAACCGCGAATTTGGGCTTGATCGTTCTGATCAGGTCCCTGGTCTTATCCACGTCAATGTGATATCCGTCAGGTGTCATGGGAAAATCGACGATATTCTTGGTGAATTTGCCCAGAGCCCCCATTTTATGATGGCTGATATGTCCGCCGCCGGGAGTGGAATTGGCCAGAACGATATCGTCTCTGTTGATCAGCTTGCTGAAAATCGCCTCATTGGCGTTGGTACCGCTGATGGGCCGGACATCCGCCGCCCTGCACTTGAAAAGTTTTTTAATCGCCGTCTCGACCATGGTCTCAATCTCATCGATACACTCGGTCCCACAGTAATATCGCTGGCCCGGATGCCCCTCGGCATACCGGTGAGTAAAATCGGACCCGGAAAAACTTTTCACTTTATCGCTGACCACGTTTTCACTGGCAATCAGATTAATGGTGCTGGCACGCCAGCTGTTTTGCTTATGGATAATTTCAGATACTTTAACAAAATCATTATAACTCATTGATTTTCAATCCTTTTCTATATAATAAAATTAATCTTGAAACAAATAATATTAAAAAATACCATATTCAGCTATAGATGAAAAGCTCTTTTTATCCGCCGCCGTGCAATGCCCTTCCCCTGATTATCGGTTGTGCAATTGATCATTTCCATATATAGTTTAATCATTTAAAAATAACATTTCAGGATTCTTCTGAAACATTTGCGTTTCAAGCCTTGAACCTTCAACCCTTATCAAATAATGCCAGATAAAAACACACGCCCGGCCAAAAACAGGTCAAGATCAAAGCCGGCCGCAAAAAAAACAGTTAAATTCACCCCCCGTGCGGACAAATCACTGGCCAGAATTTTTGAGAAAATCGGCACCCCCAAACAGGGCCCTATTGTTCCCGACGATTTTCAGAAAGAAGCCGTTCAGGAAATCCTGTCTCGAGATGTGCTGGTCAGCGCGCCCACCGGCAGCGGGAAAACCTATATCGCGGTAAAAGCCATTGAAGATATTCTGAAAGACAATAAAAAAGTCTGGTACACCACTCCGCTCAAGGCCTTGTCCAATTCCAAGTTTCATGAATTCTGCGATTTGTTCGGTAAAAAAAGGGTAGGAATTGTCACCGGAGACCGCAAGGAAAATACCGGTGCGGACGTAATCGTCGGCACCACTGAAATTCTTCGCAATCAGCTGTATGATGCCATGGCGGAAGGCAAAAATCTGGACACGGACCTGGTGGTCCTCGATGAAGCCCATTACCTGGCAGACCGGGACCGGGGTGTCGTCTGGGAAGAAGTGATTATCTACCTGCCGAAACGGATTCGTCTGCTGCTGCTGTCCGCAACCATCCCCAACGCTACGGAAATTGCCGGCTGGATCGATTCACTGCGGGGTGAACATTGCGCGGTTATCGAATCAACGGTTCGCCCGGTTCCTATTTTTCCGCTGTACCTGCTTCCCGACGGTGAACTGGTGCCTTTATCGCAGGATAAAGGCATCCATAAAAACATATTCAGACTCCTGAAGGCCCGGGGCAAATCCCGGCGCCGCGGCAGGGCCAGCGAAATCGATTTGATCAACATCCTGACCGTTCTGAAAAAATATAATCTCCTGCCGGCCGTTTTCTTTGTCAAATCCAGGCTCGACTGCAACACCGCTTTAAAACTGTGCAGAAAACATCATATTTCCCTGGAAAAAACCCGGGCCCTGCAAAACAAACTGGACGATTTTATTGATGAATTTCCCTTTATCAGCAACCATCCCGGAATAAAGTTCATCACCGCGAACGGACTGGCGTCTCATCACGGCGGCCATCTTCCTCACTGGAAACATGTGGTGGAATCACTGATGAATGAAGGGCTGCTGGATGCCATTTTTTCCACATCCACGGTTGCCGCCGGTGTCAATTTCCCGGCAAGAACCGTCGTTCTGATGCAGAGCGACCGTTTTGACGGCACCGAGTTTACCGATTTATCCGCATCCGAACTTCATCAAACCACCGGGCGGGCCGGCCGAAGAGGCAAAGACAGCATCGGGTTCGCCCTCATGCCCCACGGCCGTTTTCAAAACCCGGTGTTACTCAATAAGCTCTTCACAAAACCCCCGGATTCCATCGAAAGTCAGGTAAAAATCGATTTTTCCATGTGCCTGAACCTTCTCTACAGCCAGCCGCTGGACAGCATCAAAGCACTCCTGAGCAGTTCTTTTCAAACCTACCAGCGTCAGGACCGGATACATTCTCTGGAACAGCGCTATTTAAAAATTTCCAAGGAGTTCGACGCCAGGATCAAAAAAGCGCATTGCGTATCGGCCAAAACCGTAGTAACCACCATCGACGCATGGACTTTCAACAGCAAAAAGCTTTCAAGGAACCAAAAACGGCTCAGCAAACTTTTGCACGGGCAGGGCAGAACCGTTTCCGATCGGGACCTCCGGACAAAACAGAAAAAAATAGAAAAAGCAATCCGTCTCCACGAAAACCGGCTCCAGGCGCTGCCCTGTGCAGCGTGCCTGAATTTTGATATTTGCTGTCATGATCCCGGCATGGTTTTTTACCGGCTGGCCGAAGAAATTCAGACGAGAAAAGCCGGCTATTCCGGTCTCAAGGACCAGCTCTGGAATGAATTTATCAAACACCTCGATTTTCTGATCCTGGACGGATTTTCCTCGAAAAGCGGAGAACTGACAGCTGACGGTATCTGGGCCTCGAAACTCCGCCTGGACCAGCCCCTGATTATTGCCGAAATGATTCGCAGGGGGTTTCTGGAAAAACTGACGCCGCCGCTTCTGTGCGCGGTGATATCCGTTTTTGTCAATGACCGCTACCGAGACGTTACCATCGACCCGTCATTCAATATCAACCGTAAACTGCTGGGCACCATTTTTCAGGAAATGATCAACACGGTTACCCCCATTTTGACCCTGAAAGAAAAACACCGATTCAGCATACCGGAAATCCAGTACTGGTCCGCAGTGGTCCTTTTCGCCTGGGCAAACGGTAAGTCCTGGGAAAGAATTATCCGGCTGACCACCGTGGATGAAGGCGACCTGGCCATGCTGATCTACCGGACCGCCGACAACCTTCGCCAGATTACCACGCTGCAGGATACCCATCCGAAACTGGCCGAAAAAGCGCGTGCCGCCATTGATCTGATTCTCAAGGAGCCGGTGGTCATCCCCTATTAAAGCATTTTTTTTCTCCTGTCTTTTTCCTGAAACTGAAATCCGCCGGCCACGTGAAATCGCAATTTATATTGTTTACATTTGATCAGATATTATATAAACTTCTAAAGTTTAAAAACAGGTCTACATTCGGACCGGTCCCGTTACTGGTAACCATGGGAAAATGACTTCAACCGTATTGAATCATTCTTAAAATGACAGAAAAAAGCGCCTTTTTTCCAAATTTTCCGGAATTTAAAAAACTGTCTAAAAAAGGCAATTTAATCCCGGTATACCAAGAAATCCTGGCGGATATGGACACGCCGGTATCCGCCTTCATGAAACTCCAGAACAGCCAAAACTGTTTTCTGCTGGAAAGTGTTGAAGGCGGCGAAAAATGGGCCCGTTACAGTTTTATCGGTCTGAATCCGTCCCTTATTTTCAAAAGCCGGGGAACCCAGGTCACCCTGATAGAAAAAGGCAAAGCCACGGTAACCCGGACAGCAAAAAACCCGCTCCGGGTCCTGCAGAACACCATGCAGCGCTTCAAACCGGTACCGGTGGATGGACTGCCGCGTTTTTACGGGGGCGCCGTCGGTTTTATGAGTTATGACATGGTTCGCTTTTTTGAAACACTGCCGGAAACCGTTACAGACGACACCGGCTGGAACGACACCTACTTCATGATCACCGATACTCTGGTCATTTTCGATAACCTGAAACACAATGTAAAGATTGTCACAAATGTTCACCTGAATGAAAAGAAAACGGATCTTTCCGGCACCTATCAAAAAGCCGCGGACAATATCAACCGGATTGTTGCCCTTCTGAACAGCCCTCTAAAAAAGCCGGCCGTGACGCGGACGGACGACACGATTCGAATCCGTTCAAACTTCAGAAAAGACGACTTCAAGACCATTGTCAAACAGGCCAAAAAGTATATCCGCGCCGGTGAAATCATCCAGGTGGTCCTGTCTCAGCGCTTTGAAACCGACTTGCACACGGATCCCTTCAATCTGTACCGCTCGCTGCGTATGGTCAATCCATCACCGTACATGTACTATATAAAGATGGATAAAGACATCATCGTAGGATCCTCTCCCGAAGTTCTGGTTCGGCTGGAAAACGATGAAATTTTCCTGAGACCGATTGCCGGAACCCGTCCCAGAGGAAAAAATCAAAAAGAGGACCGGCAGTTTGAAAACAGCCTTAAGAAAGATCTCAAGGAGATCGCCGAACACGTCATGCTGGTGGACCTGGGCAGAAACGATGTGGGCCGTGTATCCAGAATGGGAAAAGTCCGGGTGGACGATTTCATGGTAATTGAACGCTATTCCCATGTCATGCACCTGGTCTCCAGTATTTACGGCATACTTCAAAAAGGCAAAAACGCCTTTGATGTTCTGATGGCTGCGTTTCCGGCCGGCACCGTGTCCGGCGCGCCCAAAATCCGGGCCATGGAAATTATCGACGAACTGGAAAAACAGCGCAGGGGCCCGTATGCCGGTGCCGTCGGATATTTCGGTTTTTCCGGAAACATGGATTTCTGTATTACCATCCGGACCATGCTGGTCAAAAACAATAAAATCTATATTCAGGCCGGTGCCGGCATCGTCATGGATTCGAAACCGGAAAATGAATTCATTGAAACCCAGAACAAGGCCAGGGGAATGATAAAAGCCATTAAACATGCACACGAGGATCTTTAACCATGCTATTGATGATCGATAATTATGACTCCTTCACCTATAACCTGGTCCAGTATTTCGGCGAACTCAAAGAAAAAATCAAAGTCTTCAGAAACGATAAAATCACCCTGGCAGAGATCAGGAAACTGAACCCGGACAAGATCGTGATTTCGCCGGGCCCGGGAAAACCGGAAAGCGCCGGTCTGTCAAAGGATATCATCTTCGAATTCAGGGAAACCTGTCCCATCCTGGGCGTATGCCTCGGACATCAGTGTATTGGTGAGGTCTTCGGCGGCAAAATTATACGGGCAAAACGGATCATGCACGGTAAAACTTCTAAAATCGCTCACGATAATACAAATCTGTTTAAAAACATTCCCCCGGAATTTGAGGCCACCCGGTATCACTCCCTGATCATTGACAGACAAACCGTCCCGGACTGTTTTAAAATTTCGGCCTGGACCGACCAGGATGAGATCATGGGAATCTCACATAAAAATTATCCGATCGAAGGAATTCAGTTCCATCCGGAATCAATTCTGACCGGCCGGGGAAAAGAAATTCTGAATAACTTTTTAACCCAGGCTGATAAATTCTGGAAAACCCAAAAAACCGTATGATTAAAGACTGTATCGCACAGCTCATTCAACATAAAAATCTGTCTCCGTCAGTCATGACCGCAGCCATGGAACAGATCATGGAGGGCAGGGCTTCCGACGCCCAGGTCGCATCGTTTTTAACCGCCCTGTCGATCAAGGGCGAAACCGTTGATGAAATCAGCGCGGCCGCCAGAGTCATGCGCGCCAAAGCCACGCCGATTCCAATCGCTTCAAATAAAAACCTGGTGGATATTGTCGGCACCGGCGGAGACATGGCAAACACCTTTAACGTCTCCACGGCCGCGGCCTTTGTTGCCGCAGGCGCCGGACTCAAAATCGCCAAACACGGCAACCGTTCCGCCTCAAGCAACTGCGGCAGCGCAGACGTTATTGAACAAATGAACATCAATATCAATATCAGCCCTGAAAATACAGCCGAATGCATCGATCAAATCGGTATCGGCTTTCTCTTCGCCAAAAATCTGCACCGGGCCATGAAATATGCCGCGATCCCCAGAAAAGACATCGGCATCAAAACGGTTTTTAACATTCTGGGTCCCTTGACCAACCCGGCGGATGCCGAAATTCAGGTGCTCGGCGTCTATTCCAGAGACCTTGCCGCAAAAATGGCGGCCGTGTTGAAAAACCTGGGCAGAAAACGCGCCCTGGTGGTTCACGGCCGGGACGGTCTGGACGAAATCACCCTGTGTGACACGACCGATGTGTATGATCTTAAAAACGGTCAAATAAAAACATATGAAATAGTACCGGCTCAATACGATTTTACCGTTGCCACAATAAACGATATCTCGGGCGGTTCTCCGAACGTTAACGCCGAAATTATCATGGCCGTACTGAAAGGTGAAAAATCACCTTGCCGGGATATCACGATTTTAAATGCCGCGGCCGCGATTCTGGCCGCTGAAAAAACCGCCGACATGACCGAGGCCGTGCAAACGGCCGCCGAATCCATTGACAGCGGAAGGGCGCTTCAAAAACTGAAAGACCTCGCCAGGCTTACGGAAGGCATGACGTGAGATGATCCTTGACAAAATCGTTTCAACTAAAAAGCAGATATTGGACAAAGCTAAAAAAGAATGCGATATCAACATATTAAGAGATATTGCGCACAATATGCCTGAAACATCTGATTTTGCAAATGCACTGAAAAATCAACGGACGGACACGGTCAACATCATCGCCGAAGTCAAAAAAGCCTCCCCGTCCCGGGGCATCATTCAAAATGATTTTCATCCCGTGACCATCGCACAGAACTATGAAAAATACGGTGCTGCGGCCATTTCCGTTCTCACTGAGACCGCTCATTTTCAAGGGAATCTGCACGATCTGAAAAGTATCGCTGAAAAGGTTCAAATCCCGATACTCAGAAAAGACTTCCTTTTTGATCCCTATCAGCTGTATGAAGCCCGCGCCAACGGTGCGGATGCGGTTCTGCTGATTGCCGCAATCCTGGAAAAACAGCAGCTGAACGACCTGTTGGCCCTGGCCGTTGACCTGTCCCTGGCCGCACTGGTTGAAGTTCACACGCCGGAAGAGCTGGAAACGGTTCTTGAAAGCCGTGCAGAAATCATCGGCATCAACAATCGAAATTTAAAAACATTCATCACCGATATCAATACCACGATTGAACTGGCGGCGGCCATTCCGGCCGGCAAAATCATTGTCTCTGAAAGCGGGATTAAAAACACTGCCGACATCAAAAAACTCCTGAATGTCGGCGTAGACGCCTTTCTCATCGGTGAAACGTTCATGCGGGAAAAAAATCCCGGGGATAAACTGAATGAATTTGTCAATTTAATCTAAACCATTGCTTTGGAGAACCCATGACTTTTCCAGATAACGCGGGGCGCTACGGAAACTTTGGCGGCCGCTACGTGTCCGAAACCCTGATGCCGGCGCTGATCGAACTTGAATCCGCCTACTGCCGGTATAAAAATGACAAAGACTTCAAAACAGAATTAAACTTTTACTTAAAGGAATTTGTCGGCCGTGAAAACCCCCTTTACCTGGCGGAACGCTTTACAGAAAAATACGGAATTAAAACATATCTGAAACGTGAAGACCTGAACCACACCGGTGCACATAAAATCAACAACACGGTCGGCCAGATCCTGCTGGCCAGAAGAATGGGCAAAACTCGAATCATTGCCGAAACCGGCGCCGGGCAGCACGGCGTGGCCACCGCCACCGTTGCCGCCCGCTTCGGACTGGAATGCGATATCTTTATGGGTGCGGAAGACGTTAAACGACAATCCCTGAATGTTTTCCGGATGAAGCTCCTGGGCGCCCGCGTGATTCCCGTCGAATCGGGAACCCGGACCCTGAAAGACGCCATGAACGAGGCCATGCGGGACTGGATTACCTACGTCCGGAACACCTTCTACATCATCGGCTCTGTCGCCGGCCCCCATCCCTATCCTCTGATCGTCCGGGATTTCCAGAGAATCATCGGTGATGAAACCCGAAGACAGATTCTGGAAAAAGAGGGGGGTCTGCCGGGAACCATCATTGCCTGCGTGGGTGGCGGCAGCAATGCCATGGGCATTTTTTATCCCTTTCTGAATGATCAAGATGTAAATCTGGTCGGCGTCGAGGCCGCCGGTCTCGGCATCGGCAAGGGACCGCATTCAGCGCCGCTGGCCGCCGGCACGCCGGGTGTCCTGCACGGCGCCAAAAGCTATCTGATGCAGGACAAAAACGGCCAGGTTCTGCCGGCGCATTCGATCGCGCCGGGTCTCGATTACCCGGGCGTCGGACCGGAACACAGTTATCTCAAGGAAACCGGCCGCGTTGAATACCTGACCGTTACGGACGACGAGGCGCTGCAGGCCTATCAGGAACTCTCCCGGCTGGAAGGAATTATTCCGGCTTTGGAAAGCGCGCACGCGGTCGCTTACCTGATCAGAGAGGCCAAAAACATGGACCAAAACCGGACAGCCGTTATTTGTCTGTCCGGACGCGGCGACAAGGATATTCACATTGCTGCGGACAAAATGGGAATCAACACATAAATTCAATTGAGAACAGTTATGTCTGGTATCAGCAAAGTCTTTGAAAATCTGAAAATGAAAAATGAAAAAGCATTCATCCCTTTCATCACGGCCGGGGATCCCGATCCGGAAACCACCGACCGCCTGTTGAAATGCCTGGTGGATAACGGCGCCGATATTATTGAACTGGGCGTGCCCTTTTCAGACCCCATGGCGGACGGTCCCACCATTCAGGCCGCTTCCCAGAGATCACTGAAAAATGATTTCTCCATCAGTAAAATTCTCGAGCATGTCAAAAAAGTCCGCGTCTATTCCGATGTCCCGATCATCCTGTTCGGTTATTACAACCCCTTTTATCAGTACGGCATAGAAAAACTGTGTGCCGACGCGAAACTCGCCGGCATCGACGCCTTTCTGATCGTTGATTTACCGCCGGAAGAAGCACAGGACATCAAGGCCGCCGCCGCCGTAGACCATCTGGATATGATTTTTCTGCTGGCACCCACCAGTACGGAAGAACGCCTGCAACTGATCGCGCGCAACGCATCCGGGTTTATCTATTTCGTTTCGGTTACCGGGGTTACCGGCGCCAGAAACAGCCTGGACAGTACTCTCGGCACCTACATTACCCGGGTAAAGCAACATACGGACCTGCCGATAGGCATCGGCTTCGGCATTTCCCGTCCCGAACAGGTCCGTGAGGTCGCCGCCTGTGCCGACGCCGTTATTGTCGGAAGCGCCATTATCAAAGTCATTGATGAAAACCGCGGAAAAACCGATATGATCGCTAAGGTGGGAAATTTTGTCAGAAAGCTCAAAAACGCCACATTGCCGGAGTGATCAAAACAATAGATGAAAACATCCGCATATTATTTTCACTTGAACCGTTAAATTCTGGACACCGCAGATCCTCGACACATGTCCTATCAAACAGCAATCACCGACCTCTTTTCACTGAGAAGGTTCGGCATCAAGCCCGGATTGAAAAACATCACGGCACTTCTGGCTGCCCTGGGAAATCCCCATCATCATCTGAACATCATTCATATTGCCGGAACCAATGGAAAAGGATCCACCGCCGCGTTTCTTCAGACCATATGCAATCTTGCCGGTTATCAAACCGGCCTCTTCACGTCTCCGCATCTGATTGACTTCTGCGAGCGGATCAAAATTAACAATACCCGAATCTCAAAAAAAAGGGTCGTTGAACTGATCCGGACCATTAAAACCGCCTGCCGGAAAAACAGACTGGACAATATCACCTTTTTCGAGTTCACCACAGCCATGGCTTTTCTCTACTTCAAGCAGAACAACGCCGATCCGGTGATCGTGGAATCCGGGCTCGGCGGCAGGCTCGATGCCACCAATATTGTTGATCCGCTATGCGCCATTATCACCAATGCAGGCCTTGAACATCAAAAATATCTGGGCCGGACCCTGGCCGAAATTACCGGTGAAAAAGCCGGTATCATCAAAAAAAACCGGCCGCTGGTCTGCGGCGTCTCGCAACCGAATTCTCGAAAAATTATTGAAACCGAGTGCAAAAAAAAGAGCAGCCCCGTCTATTTTCTAAAAACCGATTTCAGAACAAAAGTGCTCACCGAAAACAGCTTCTGTTACACAAGTCCGTTCGCCGAAATAACTGAAATAAGGTGTGGTCTGAGGGGCAGGCACCAGTTCTCAAATGCCGCCCTGGCCGTTAAAACAGCCGAAATTCTTCGCGGCAAAGCGTATCGCATTTCTAACGACCATATTCGCAGCGGTATTGGCCGTGTGTCCTGGCCCGGCCGGCTGGAAACCGTGGCGCAACAACCCGCGGTGATTCTCGACGGCGCCCATAATCCGGCGGCCTGGAAATGCCTGAAATCGGTGATTGAACAGGAATTTATATTTAATAAACTGTTCCTGATCATCGGCATACTTGAAGATAAAAACCTGAAAAGATTTATAGAATTACTGCCGCCGCTGGCCCACAGCTCTTTTTTTTGCAAACCAGCGGTGCCCCGCGCCGCAGATAAAGAAATTTTAAAAAAATATATTGTTTTTTCAGACAATAACAGGTTATTTTGGTATGATAATTCAATTTCAGCGCTAAAGGAGACATATGCGCAGGCAGCACCGAATGATATCATCCTTGTCACCGGCTCCCTTTTTATCGTCGGTGAAATTCGCCAATATTTACAAAACAAAAAGACAACTGTCAGCGGCAGAATTCCTCTGTAGAAATATTGTCCGCTCTGAAACGTAACTGCAATGAAACTCAAATATAAAATTCTGATTATTCTTCTTTGTTTCCTGCACGGCGCCGCCTACGGCCGGGAGATGCCCTTTGACAGAAGGAACTGATGACTCGTCCCG
>Ga0272441_10000713_pt1 | contig 73763 bp, 63 predicted proteins | sample SSMProp6N_FD_193582 | JGI IMG/M metagenome (GOLD analysis project Ga0272441, IMG submission 193582) | Marine sediment archaeal communities from Little Sippewissett salt marsh, Falmouth, MA, United States - SSM-Prop-6N | ecosystem: Environmental > Aquatic > Marine > Wetlands > Sediment ...
TGGACCATCTGCGAGTGGCATGACACGCAGCGCAGCTTCTTTCCGCGACGAAGCTCCTGAATGTGCGGGGTGTGATCGAACTGGATGGTGACGGGATTGCCGCTCTGGGTCTGAATCGGCCACTGGACCTTGCCTTCGAGCAGGCGATGCTCATGGCAGCCGGCCCGCAGGCAGGAGGCGTCGCGCACCTCGGCGTGCGGCTTTGAACCGTAGGTGTTGGTGATGTACTTGACGGCCTGGCTGGACGCCTCGAATTTGCCGCGGATGGTGCTTTCCCAGCCCGGCTCGAAATGGCAGTCGCCGCAGGGAATGTCACGATGTGTCGAATTGTGCCATGCCTGGTAGTACGGCTCCATGATGTGACACGAGCGGCAGAAATCCGGCTGCATCGAGTACTCGGCGAAGGCGATGCCGCCGACGATGAAGGCGAAGAGAAGGATGAGCGACCATCCCCACAACGTGGGCCGTACGGGGATTCGCTTGCCTGTGCGGCGGCGGACACCGATGAGCGTCCACCACAGCGACTGATGCGCCCTGGTCGATTCGTCGCGGTGACCGTCGGGATTTGACTTTGTGTCGGTCATCGCGTTTTCTCCTACAAAGCCCCGAGACCGGCGAGGATGATCAAGGTCACCAGGGTCGTGCCGATCGCCATGGCAACCGTGCCCACGACGATCGCCAGACGGCGCTGCCATTTCGGGGCCGGCGCCACCCGCATCGCCTCGAGTTGCCCGGACTGCAGGGCCCGGGCGTACTCATCGCCGCGTTCGTGCCTGAACTCTTCCTCCGGGAGTTGCCCGGTGAAGATCACATCATCGACGGGGAACTTTTCGAGTCGGAGGTGGGCGTTGAAGAAGTGGATGGTGAAGATGAAGCCCACGGCGAGGAGGGCCTCGTAGCCGTGCACGATCATGGCCACGTTGAACAGCCAGCCGGGCAGGAACGACGAAAAGAACCTGGGGAACCAGAGCATCAGACCCGAGCCGCCGATGATCATCGTGCCCCCGATCTCCGCCCAGTAGTCAAACTTCTCCCAGTAGGTCCAGCGGTCGAAGGATGGCTTCTTGCCGCCGCGGAAGAACCATCGGATCATGCCCGCGCAGTCGCTGAGATCCCTGCCGCGCGGCAGCATGGAGTTGGGGCCGAAGAGCCAGGTGCGGAGGATGGATCCCCCATGCCGGCGGGCGGATTGGACCAGACCGTAGAAGTGCACGAGGAAGTTCCCGATCAGCATCACGGCGAAGACGCGGTGCCAGATGCCCGCGGCATACACGCCGCCCAAAAGCCAGGCGAGGCGCTTGGCCCATTCCTGTTCGGAGAAGAGCAGGGGGATGCCCGTGAGCGTCAGGCCGAAGAACGTGATGATGATGAACGCATGGTTGACCCGGTTGAGCGCCGTGAATCGGCGAATGCCGTGCGGGTTGGCGGTGAAGCGCTGAGACGGGCCGTTCCGCCGGCGCTCCAGAAGCGAGCGGATGAACCACAAAAGCGAATGCAGGCCGAAAAGCCCGAACGCCCCGCTCATCATGATGATGAAATACCACCACACGCCGTACAGCACCGGGTAGCGCTGGCGGTCGCGGTAATCGGCGTGAGGATCGAACTGGGCGAAGCGGGCGTTGACGCCTTCGTGACAGGTGCGGCAGGCCTGGATGCGATGATCGCCATGGAGGCGGGAATTCTCATCGGCGATGGGCAGGATGTCGTGCGCGCCGTGGCAGTCGCTGCATCGGGCGGCACGGGTGGATCCCAGCTCGTTGACCTGGCCGTGATAGCTGGCGCGATAGGTCTCGTAGAAGGACGCCCGCCGGCCCCGCAGCATTTCCTTTCGGTCATGGCACTCGCCGCATTCGCGCACGATGTCAAGAGTCGATCCGGGAATCGAGGCGTGGGTAATCTCGTGACCGGTATGGCAATCGGTGCATACCGGCGCCCGTTCATCGCCCTCGCTGAGCAACCGGCCGTGAATGCTCGTCCGATAGATCTCGGTGACGCCGAGATGGCAGCGGCCGCAGGTGGCCGGTATGTTGTCGCGATGGGTTGACGCGCGGGGATCGTCGGCGGGCAGGTTGTTGTGGTTCCCGTGGCAGTCGGAGCAGGTCGCGGCGAAGATGAGGCCCGACTTTCTGATTGCCTGTCCGTGCACGCTGTCCAGATAGGACTGGATGTACGTCTTGGGCTCCTCGCCGTCGAGCATCGGCGTCGTGTGCTGTCGATGGCAGTCGCCGCAGATCTTGATCGCGTTGAGGGGGTGGGTGCGCGAGGCGCGGGTCGTGGGGGGCAGGACGTCGTGTCCGCCGTGACAGGAGGCGCACGTCGGGGCGTCCGCATCGCCGTGGGCCAGCGCTTCGGCATGGGCGCTGCCCAGGTATTCCGCGTTGGCCGGCGCATGGCACGGTTCGCCGCAGGAGGGCGGGCTTAACACGCTTGGATGCGGCAGCTCGGCCGCGTCAGCGTGACATTCCACGCACCGCAGCCCTTCATGGGCGCTGCCGTGGAGCGGATTCTCGCCGATGTACAACTCGGGCCGCAGGGCGGGAGGAGCCGCAATTGGCGGGAGTCCTTCCGGCATCGGCCGAACCATGAACGCGCGTTCGTCGGGATCAAGGTCGGCGAGATGTGTCTGGGCGTGGCATTCCAGACAGCGCCGGTTCTCCGCCTGAGCCGCCGCGGTCCCCTGGCCGGTCGCGTCGCCGACCGCGATGAGAAGAGCCGCAGGGGCGACCGTGATGGCGGCGCGCATCAAGCGCCGCGGCATGCGGACGGGAAAGAGAGGCTGTCGGATCTGTCGGCGGCGCATGTCAGTTCCAGTCATGGGAAGAGACGAATTCAGGGCCCCAACGCCGGGTGGCCGGGCCGTCGAAAGGCGCTGGGCACGATCCGTGAAGAGTCCGCCGGGGTTGGCCGTGCCGCTTTCCCCGGGCCTCACGGACCACCTCCGATCAGTCGCGAGCTCATGGCGTAGAAGATGAGGACCAGCAGCAGCGTGCCCATGCCGAAGGCGAGGAAGCCGAGCGGGTGCATCACACGCTTCCACTGCGCCCATTCGTCACGGACGCGAATCTTGTCGAGTTGGCCGTCGGCGACGAGGCGGTCGTACCAACGCTTGCGCTCGTGCAGCATCTCGGCCCGGGAGACGCGGCCGGAGAAGATGACCGGGTCCATCGGGAACTTCTCGACGCGGAAATGAACGTTGAAGAAGTGGAAGGTGAAGATGAATCCGGCGGCGAGAAGCGCTTCGTCGCTGTGGATGATGAGTGCAATGTTGATGATCCCGCCCGGAAGGAAGCGGGTGAAGAACTCGGGGAACCACATGATCAACCCGCTCAGGCCGATCATGGCCACGCCCCAGAACACGGCGAAGTAATCGAACTTCTCCCAGTAGGTCCACTTGTCGAACTGCGGCCGGGGACCGCGCCCGAAGAACCACTTCTGGTGAGCCCAGAAGTCGCGGACGTCATGAAGATTGGGCAGGGGCATGTCCGCCCCGAACACCACGCCGAAGAAGGCCCTCAGGCTGTAGTGCCCGGTCTTCGGACTCTTGAATCGATGCCGGTTGCGAACGGCGGCCCGGCCCAGGCTCAGCAGGTGCAGGGCGAAGTAGATGAAGGTCACGATCGCGCCCGCACGGTGCAGAATACCGGCCACGTGCAGGCCGCCCATCAGATCAACCATCCACTGCGCCCAGCCGGTGTAATAGAACTTCAGCGGCATTCCCGTGGCCACGAGCAGGAGGAAGCTCATGACGACCAGCCCGTGCAGAAAGCGCTCGAATGGGCGGAACCGCACGAAGACCTCATCGTCCTTGGCGGCCTTGGTCTTGGCCTCCCGAAACGCCTTGGGATCGCGGAAGTAAAAGACGGCCGACCGGAGCAGCCAGAGCAGCGTGTGCACGCCGAAGAAGGCGAAGGTGCCCACCACGATCGTGGTCATGAACACGAACGTCCAGTAGAGCGCCGGATAATCGGTGCGGCGGGTGTGATCGGCGTGGGCAATGTACTCGGCAAACCGCCCGCCCGCGTTGGGGTGGCACTGCCGGCAGGTTTCGAGCTTGTTCTGTTCCGACAGGGAGCTGTCCGGATCGCTCACGGGCAGAATGTCGTGTGCTCCGTGGCAGTCGTAGCAGGCGGCGACGCCCGGCATCCCCAACGCCATCGCCTTGCCGTGGAAAGTCTCACGATACCGGTGCAGTCGATCCTCATGACAGAAACCGCACCGGTCGTCGATCTGCAGCTTGAACGCCTCCTCCGTGGGGTCGATGATGTCGTGGGCGGAATGGCATGTCCCGCAGACCGGTCCGCGATCATCGCCGGACTCCCAGAGCTGGCCGTGAATGCTGTTTCGATAAACGGCCTCCACGCCGACGTGGCATTTCCCGCACGTGTCGGGGATGTTGTCCTTGTGGATGGCGGACTGTGGATCATCATCCGGGCGAATGTTATGGACGCCGTGGCAGTCGTTGCAGGACGGCACCACGATCAGACCCTGTTTGATCAGCCCGCGGCCGTGCATGCTGTCGATGTACTGCTCGGCCGCCTGCGGTTGGCGTACGTGCTCCTGCTCCATGAGGACGGGATTGGCATGGCAGTTGGCGCAGGTAAAAGGCAGTTGGAGCTTGTAGGTGCGTGACTGCGGATTTTTGGAGGAGAGAATGTCGTGCTTGCCGTGACAGTCGTTGCAGTGCGCGGCCACGGCGCTGCCGCCGGCGATGGCCCGGCCGTGAACGCTGCCGGCGAACTCCCGCCCCTGCGGGGCGTGGCATGGCTCGCAGCGGGCCGGCTCCGGTCGGATCGGATGGGGCAATTCCTGGCAATCCGCGTGGCAGGAGACGCAGGTGATGGCCTGGTGGACGGAAAAGCGATACACGCGCTCGTAATCCACGAACAGCTCCGGCCTCGTCGCCGGCGCCTCCGCATCGACCTCCGGCCAAGTGGTCTGACCGGGCATCGGGGCCACCATGGATTGACGGTCCAGGGGGCCGATCTCGCCAATGTGCCTCTGGCCGTGGCACTCCAGGCAGCGGCGGTCCTCCGTCGGCGGCGCCGGCGGGGCGGACGCGATCGCGGCCTGCGCCATGGCCGCCAACATCCAGACGACAACCGCCAGGTTCACCGCCCGCCTCGTGACCGCACCGACACGCATCGGCCAGGCAACCATGCTGCTCACCGCTCGTTCCCCTTGCCCGACACGGGGGCCCCGGGTCTGGGCAAACCACTCGGCATCAATCGCCGGGGTACCGCGGTGTCGGCGAATCGACGGTCCGGGCAGTGTAGGAAAGCGAGGTTCGAGCGGGGCGGATGCCTCATGATGAACTCCGGGCCAATAAAAGGAGCGCACCCAGTGGAATGCACGCGGCGCGCCACAGTCTGCCCGATCTAAGTTCAGCTTTTACAAGGACTTAGTTATTTAGGTTCTCAGAATCAGGAATGTCGCCTTCCGGCTCTTCCCGCCTGCAGGATGCCGGCCCGGCCACGGGGAGCCTTACGGAAAACCGTGTTCCCTGCCCGACCGTGCTTTGCACATCGCACCGGCCGTCATGGCGCTGGACAAGGCTGTGGCTGATCGGCAACCCCAGGCCCGTTCCTTGCCCCAGGGGTTTGGTGGTGAAGAACGGCTCGAAGATCCGCGACAGGTGGTCCGGGACGATGCCGCGGCCATTGTCGGAAACCTCGATCACGCACCAACTCTCTTCGCGCCGCGTGCTGACCACCATGCGGGGCTGGGGGGCTTCCGCCGCCGCGTCCAGCGCGTTGAGAACCAGGTTCACCAGCACCTGCTGGATCGCGTGCGGCATGATCGTCACTTCGCCTGCGGAGGGCGAGAGATCGAGAACGAGTTCGACGCTGCGCAGGCGGCGGTCGAACCGAACCATCGCCAGGGCGCTGTCCACCACCTCATTGATCGAGAGCGTCTCCCAGCAGGCTTCGTCCGGGTGGGCGAAGTAGGTCATCTGGCGGACGATGCGATGAATGCGGCCCACCTGCTCCCGGAGCGTGTCTAGGGTGTCCGGCCGCAGGCGATCGGGCCGCCGCTCGATAAGTTGAAGCACACTGTCCATGTTGGCCAGGGGGTTGGAGATCTCGTGGGCCACCCCGGCCGCCATCTGACCCATCGCCGCCATCTTCTCGTGCTGAACGAGCGCCTGCTGCTGACGCTTGAGCTCCTCGTTGAGCGCCTGAAGCGTCGCTTCGGAGCGCTTGTGCTCGGTGATGTCCCGCACGATGGCGGTGAAGATCCGCTGCTCCCCAAGCTGGACCTCGCTGATGGCGACCTCCAGGGGCACGGTCGTGCCGTCCTTGCATCTCCCGGTCAGCTCGCGCCAGGCGGGGCCCTCATCGGGCTGATAACGCGGCAGCGCCGCGAGACGGTTGACATTGGTGTTGACCAGCTCCGACGCCTCGTGGCCGAAGATGCGCTCGATGGCGGGATTGATCGACTCGATCGTGCCCTCTTCATTGAAGGTGATGATCCCGTCGGCGGCGGTCTCGACGATGGCCCGCATGCGGCGATGCTGACCGCGCAGCGCCGTTTCGTGCGCCCGGAGAACGCCGGTGATGTGGTTGGCGACGAACACCGTCAGCAGGAGGGTGAGAACCCAGCCCAGGGCAATGAGCAGAGACGCGTGTTCGCCGGGCCACTGATCGCTCAGCCACAGCCCACCGAACAGCATCACCATGGCCACGGACGCCCCGAGATAAGAGGTGAGGGGCGGCAGGAGGAGGCTGGCAAAGACCATGTGAAGAACGAACAGGCCCAGCAGGGGACTGGAGACCCCGCCGGTCCAGAGCGTCAGCAGTGTCAGGCAGCCCAGGTCCACGAGGATCTGGCACCAGGCCAGGGCGATGAGCAGACCGCGCCTCCGCGGGGCACGGCCGTGCAGGACGGCAAACAGCGCGACGTTGTAGGCGAGGATGACCCCGCCCACCGCAAGGGCCCGGCCGTGGAGGCCTGACCATCCCACCCAGAGGGCGTTCGTCGCCGTCCCCAGGATGACCGTCAGCCCCGCCAGCCACCGCAGCGCGACAAACCAGCGCAACTCGGCGCTCAGGGGAGACTGTTGGTCAGGCGCCTGCGGTTCTGTCATCGGGGTTCTTCTCGACCATCGTCTGGGAAGGGGATTCGCCGGGCCGTGGACCTTCCTCGACCGACCGCTTCAGGTCCAGCATTTTCACGCCTTCCAGGTAGTCAGTGAGAACGATCCGCCGGATTCGCTTGAGGGCATTGACGGTGTCGCTCATGCGCTTGAGCGTCTCGTGAATCTGCCCGAGCGGTTTGGCCATCGACTGCTCGCCTTGGCTGTTGCGCGCCAGCAACTTGAGCTGAAGCTCGATGATTGACGCCGCGTTGTTCAGCTCGTGGTTGAGCGTGCGCGCCACGTGATGGAGCGTCTCGATCTTGCGATGTTCGTTGAGCTGAAGCTGCTCGGCCAGCCCGTTGTAGGCCCGGGCCAACTCGTCGAACTCGTCGTGTTGAACCACATCGACTCGGTAGTCAAACTCTTCCTGAGCCAACCGCCGGCTGGCTTCCACCAGGCGGTCCACCGGCTTGAGGATCATCGTCGCCGCCCGCAACAGCACCATGATCGAGATGTTGATGACGAGCAGGAACACGATGGCCACGCCGAGCACCATCCAGCGGAACTTGACGTTCACCTGCTGCTGTTCCCGCTCCGCGTGCGCCTGGGAGATGTTCCCAAGGGCGGCGATTTCCTTTCGCAGCGCGACCGACGCCTCCAGCGCCAGATCGGCGTGGGCGGCGGCCAGCTCCGGGTCGCGGGTCGTGGCGAGGTCGCCGACGTGCCGGACGAAGATGGGCATGAACTCCAGCAGGCGCTGGTAGTTGGAAGCGCCGTCCTCCTTGATGAAGAAGAACTGGCCCAGGTCCCGCACCTGCTCGTTGAGTGTCTCCACCGTATCGATCAGTCGGTCCAGGTGCGTTTCTCTCTCGAGATGGATCTCGTTCAGTTCCGCCTCGATCGTCGTGATCGTCGCCCCGAGCACGCTGGTGCGGGTGGTGCCCGTCAGAGCGGCGCTGCTCACGTGGTTCAGATCCTCCAGGACGTCCTGCAGCAGCAGCAGGGCGCAGACCGCCGCGGCCAGCAGCAGCGCCACCAGCGAACCGAGCATGAGCAGGAGCTTGCGTCGAAGCATCGAGAACCTCGGTTCATCCCGGGGGATCCGGGCGGCCGCCTCGTCGTTTCGGGGGCGGGCCGGAAACGCCCAGCGCCGCCCATTGCTCGCCCAGGCTGTCCGCCATCTCGTAGACGGCTTCGTATTCCTCCGGCCTGCAGGGGACGAACCGCACGGCGCCGAAGGCCGCCAGAGTCTCCCGACCGGTCTCCTCCCGGTCCATCGCCAGCATGATCCGGGCGAGGGCCGGCCCGATTTCATCGGCCACGCCGGCCCGTATCACCAGTGCGTTGTTCGGAACGGGGTCGCTGGCCGCCAAGCGGCGGATCCGAACCGCCGGGTGGGCCGCCTCGTAGGCGTCCAGGCGAAGATCCTTGGCCGAACCGGCATCGGCCCGGCCGACCGCCACCTCGCGGATCACCGCGTCATGCGTGCCCACCCACTTGATCTCCGGCGGCTGCGGGGATTGCGCCAGGCCTCGCCGGACCATCTCGAACATCGGAAAGAGATCGCCGGCCGTCGTCGCCTTGACCATGGCGATCGAATGGCCGGCCAGGTCATCAACGCTCTGGATGGGCGAATCGGCCCGGACGAGGATGACGCCGCGGTACGTGGCGATCCCGCCTTCCACTTCCGGCTTGAGCAGCACCTGAGCGTCGTGGCGATCCATGGCCAGGGTCGCGACAAGCGAGCCGAGAAACGCCGCGTCAACGCGAGCCTCGGCGAAATCCTTCAGGACCCCTTCGTAGGTGTTGGAGCTCACCAGCTCGACCGGCCGGCCGAGCTTGGCCGCCAGATAGTCCGCCAGAGCCCGGTAGCGGCGACGCTGCTCGAAGATGTCTCGCTCCGGGATCAGACCGATCCGCAGGGGCGGAGTCCGATCGGCCGCCGACGTCGGGTCTGCTTCGTCGATGTCCATCGCGCTGGGAAGGCGGCCCAGCCAGATGGCCACGCCGATTGCCAGCAGCACCAGAGCTCCGGTCAGGATAATCCAGGCAATCCTCATCGATGCCACCGTAAGAGGGACTCACCGCGAAGTCGGAGCGCGCTGCAAACCACTACAAACCGTGCGCCAAAGCGGTCGCCGGAATGGCGCCGCCCGGGCGGGACCGGCCGGTGAGCGGGCCGGGGGGCCGTGGGCCATGATAGCCCGCCGGTCAGCAGGCTGCGGATAGTCGCGCTGCGGCCGGGCAGCCGCCGCGGGCCATCGCCGGCCTTATCCGCCGTGGCCGGCGCCTCGCCGGCTCGCCGGGCCGGACGCGGCCCCCGGGTGGCCGCCGGGGTGCTGCCCGCCGGGCTCCGGCCGCGGGTCCAGCTCGATGACCAGGTCGGCGGCCCAGAGCTGGCTTCGTCCGTCCTCGCCCCGCTGGCAGGTCCAGATCATCGTCTTGCCGTCGTGACTGAGCGTGGGCAGGACATCGGCGCGCTCCGCATGGGTGATGCGGCGCTTCCGCGTGCCGTACTTCACCGAGCCCGTCGAACCGGGCAGATCGCCCAGATCGGCATCAATGATGAACACCTCGAAGTTGCGGAAGCCCATCTCCGTCGTGGCGTAGATGAGATGGCGGCCGTCGCAGTGCCAGTAAGGCCCGAAGTTGACGTGCTCGTTGTCCGTAAGCTGGTGCTCGCGCTCGATGCCGATGACCGAGCCGGTCTCATCGAACTCCAGATCGGCCACGAACAACTGGAGCCTGCTGTTGCTGTTGCGGTCAGAGCGGTAGCAGAGGCGCCGGCCGTCGGGTGAGAAGAACGGCCCGCCGTCGTAGCCGGGCTTCCGGACGGCGCAGACCGTCCGGCCGGTGTGAAGGTCCTTGACGTACAGATCACCGTCGCCGGTCTCCAGGGAGCAGTAAACCATGTGCCGGCCGTCCGGGCTGAGGGCGGCTTCGGCCTGATAGGCTTTCGTGTCGCCGGCGATCAGCTCCAGCGACGAGGCGGATCCCGCCGGCCGGCGCAGGTCGCAACGGAAGATGCGCATCTCCGGCGGCTTGGCCCAGGTGTAGCGCCCCGATTCGCGATCGTAACCGGAGCGCGGGCCCGGGGCCGGCGGCGTGAGCGTGCTGGCGAAGTACACGATGTTGCGATCGTGCGGGTCGAACCAGCCGCAGGTATTGGACGACCCCTCCGGGCTGAGCTGGCGGATGTTGTCGATGCCGGTGATGCGCCCATCTCCGTCTCGGAGCACATCCGCCAAATACATGGTGAAGATCTCCTCGGGCTCGTCTACGTCCGCCTGCGGCTCGATGGCCTGGAAGATGATGCGGTCGCCGTCGGGGGAGAAGTACGGCTCGCCGGCCTTGTGGAACTGATCGGCGAAGGTGAGCTGGACGTGATTGCGCAGCGTGCCCGCCTCGGCCTCGGCCCATGCCCGGTCAACGGTTTCGCTCCCCGGGCCGGTGGCGGTCCGGCCGTCGGGCGCGTCCGCCCGACCGGGACCGGCGATGCCGATGGTCCATACCGTCACGGCGGTGAGGAGGATCGTCCGGTGGTGGCTCATCATCGATCTGGGCTCCTTTCGGGCGGAGAAGCTCACCGCCTCGGGGCAGGGAAAGCAGGGAAAGCAGGGAAAACTAACGATCGGCAGGCAGCGCGGGCCGCTGCAAGGAGAACCGGAAACCGGTCGGAGGTATTCGACCCCATTTGACGGCCGGTTCCGAGGTGACGACTGTGTCTGCGGTCGGACGGGCCGGCCTCACTCCTCCTCAGGCCCGTTCACTTCGCTCTCGCCGAGGTTCTTGGCAATGTTCAGCTCATCCAGCTTGCGGTAGAGGCTGGAGATGCCGATGCCGAGCTGCTTGGCGGTCTCCGCCTTGTCGTAGTTGTGGCGGCGGAGGCTGTAGATGATGTGCTGGCGCTCGAACTGCCGCAGCGCCTCCTTGAGATCTTCCCCCACCTCGTCATCCATCAGATCGGTGGCGAAGGGAAGGTCCTCCACGCCGATCTGGCGGTCCTCGGCGAAGATGACGGCCCGCTCGATGACGTTCTCCAGTTCTCGCACGTTGCCGCGCCACTCGTGATTGAGCAGGGCCCGCATGGCTCCGTTGGTGATGCCCCGCACCTGCTTGTTCATCTGCGTGGTGTACCGGTCCAGGAAGTGATGCACGAGCAGGGGGATGTCGCCCCGGCGCTCGCGCAGGGGCGGCAGGGTCAATCGCACCACGTTCAGTCGGAAGAACAGGTCCTCGCGGAACTCGTCATCCCGCACCATCCGGTCCAGATCCTGGTTGGAGGCCGCAATCACGCGCAGCTCGATGGGGCGAGGCCGCGTATCGCCCACCGGCACCACCGCCCGTTCCTCCAGCACACGCAGCAGCGAACTCTGCACGCCCTTGGGCAGCGTGGAGATCTCATCGAGAAACAGCGTCCCCCCGTTGGCTGATTCGAAGAACCCGATCTTGTCGCGCACCGCCCCGGTGAACGCGCCGCGGCGATGGCCGAACAGCTCCGACTCGATCAGCGTGTCGGGGATGCCGCCGCAGTTGACGGCCACAAACGGCTTGGTGCGGGTGATGCCGTTGTAGTGGATCGCCCTGGCAAAAAGCTCCTTGCCCGTTCCCGAGTCCCCCACGAGCAGCACGTTGCTCATCACCTTTGACAGCTTCCGCGTCTGCTCGAAGAGTCTGAGCATGTTCGGCGCTTCGCTGACCAGGTTGTGGAAGCTGCTCTCGGCGGCGAGCTGCTCGGTCATCACCCTCCGATCGCGCGACATCGCCCCGAACTCCAGCGCCCGCTCGATCTTCAGCAGCAGGTCGTCGAACTGGACGGGTTTGAGCAGGTAGTCCCACGCCCCGTTCCGCATCGCGGCCACCGCGCTGTCCACCGTCCCGTAGGCCGTCACCATGATGACCGGCGTCTCCGGGGCCAGCTTCTTCAGGTGTGTGAGCAGCGCCATGCCGTCCATCTCGGGCATCCGCACATCCGTCAAGACCACGTCCACCGGCCGTTTGAGGACCATCTCGTAGGCCTCGCTGCCATGCGGGGCCTGGAGCACGTCATAGCCCTCGGCCTCCAGCAGCCCGGCCAGCGATTCGCGCAGGACCTGCTCGTCTTCAACAATGAGAATCGAATTGCTCATGGGCGTGGACGTAACCATGGGCCCTGGACAGGACCCGCAGATCCGGAAAACCGGGAACTCCGCTGAGGTCCCGACATCGACACCGATCATAGCCGCCCATCCGTCAATTCGCGCTGCGCTGCCGGGAGGCAGCCCGCTGGATGACCGCGGGCCACGCCGCGGCAGCGCTCAGCAACACATCGGGGATTCGCCGCCTCACACGCCCGCGGCGAGGCACATCGCGGCGAGGAACGCCGGTGCATCGGCCCGGTGCCTGTCTCGGAAGGACGCTTCCGCGTCCAGATGACTGATAACGCGAGACTTCGGTTCTTCAGGCCCGTCGAGGGGAATGGCGTCGCCGTGAATACCATTTTCAAGGATGGCCGCGCTGGGCGCAGGCAGCGATGGCAATATATGGTCATGAGCGATGCGCGTTGATTGCCAGACTTGGCGATCCTGTTGTCTGAACAATGGCCCCGAACTGGGCGGCCAATAAACAGGCAATGGCGACGAACGTTCAGCGCAGGCGGAGGGCTCGATCGGCGGTTGCGCCCAGTCAGCGATGACGATCGCCCGGGACAAAACATCTGCTGTCGAAAGTGGCGGGCGCGTATATCGGTGCTACTATTGGATAATATGGTCCAAATAGCCGGAGAGCTCGGTCGCTTTCTTTGGGCCCGCCTTGCCAGGATCTGGTGGGGCTCGCTGCTGGCCATTCACCTGCCGGTGCTTTGGGCCGTCTGGGCCTCGATCATCACCGATGGTCCGCATATCAGCCGCATCGGCAGCGGCATCGCCCTGGCGCTGGCGATCGCCTTCTTCGCCCTGAAGCTGCGTGATGTTTCCTTCCTGCGGCTGCGCACGCGCCAGCAGTCCTTCGTCGCCGTCTGCCTGCTGACGGCGATCGTGCACCACGGCGCCGTGGCGCCCGCCCTCGACGAGGCGATGTTTGCCCAGGCGACGGCGGTCGTGGCCGCGACCGTTGCGGTCCGGGGCCTGTGGCGAGCCCGACGAGCGCTGCGCAACGGCTGGGCCAGCCTTCTGGCCGCCCTCCGCATCAGGCCGTCAACCCTGCCAGCGGTCGCCTTCTGTCGCTCTCGCGACGTGCCGTTGCGCCGGCGACTTCCGGTGCGGGCACGTTCCGCTCCCCGCGCGCCGCCTGCCTGAGCGCGTCGGAAGACAGTGCACCACATCACAATCAGGGTGTTTACTGTTCGACGGCTGTGCCGTGCGATACGGTGCCGATGATGCAAGATGAGCATCAGCGCTGAGCACGGCGTCAAGGCTCGCACACAACCAGACTCCAAACGGAACGTAGCTATGTCTGCTGCACCACTGCATCAGGCCAACGGCCTGGCGAGACGCAAAGGACTTGATTCGTCTCCTGTTCCTCGGCGCCGCGCCGTCCTCCTGCTCAACCTCGGGACGCCCGCCGAACCGGACACCGCCTCCGTCCGACGTTACCTGACCGAGTTCCTGTCCGACCCGCAAGTCATCCGGCTGCCGCGGGCGCTGCGCTGGATGAACCTGCCGCTGGCGAGGCTGATCGCGCAATTTCGTGGTCCCAGCTCCGCCGAGGCGTACCGGAGCATCTGGACCGACCGCGGTTCGCCGCTGAAGGTGATTACCGAGGATCAGGTCCGGGCCCTCCAGGACAACCTTCCCAACCGATGGCAGGTCTTCTACGCCATGCGCTACGGCGAACCCTCCGTGGCGTCAGCGCTGGAGGCGATCGTCAACGCCCAGATTCTCGATGTTGTCGTCGTCCCGATGTACCCGCAGTTCAGCGGGCCGACCACGGGCACCGCGGTGGCTGATCTCTACCGGCATCTCCGCCGGTACGGCCAGCAACTCAACGTGACCGTGCGCAACGCCTGGTTCGACGATGTGGGTTACGTTGACGCCCAGGCGCGGCTCATTCAACAGGTCGCGCAAGAGCACCGACTCGATCCTTCCAATTGCGTGCTCCTGTACTCGGCTCACTCGATGCCCGAATCTTACATCCGCGCCGGCGATCCTTATCAGGAGCAGGTGCTTCGGACCGTCCAGCTCGTCACGGAACGGCTGGGCTGGCCGGGCGATCGGACCGCCGTGTCCTATCAGAGCAAGCTGGGGCCCGTGCCGTGGCTGTCGCCGAGCACGCAGCAGTCGCTGCTGGACCTTGCCGAGGAGGGCCAAGAGAACGTGCTCGTCTGTCCCATCAGCTTCACCGCCGACTGCCTCGAGACGCTGGAGGAGATCGGGATCGGCTACCGCGAACTGGTGGAGGCGCGAGGCGCCACACTTCACCTGTGCCCGGCGCTGAACGCGTACGAGCCCTTCATCAAGATGCTCAGCCAGCTTGTCCTGCGCGGCGCCCGGCCGGTCGGCGAATGCCATGACCCGTCGGCTCCGCTGATGCAGTTCAAGTCGCGCGAGAAGCCGGTGGATGGGGGCATCGATTCACTGGTGATGATCGGCGTGTCGCTGCCGCCCCGCCTCGAGGGAAGCGAAGGGCCGCAACTGCGACATGTTACTCCCCGGCAGTTCCGGTGCGTGAAGAAGCCGCACGAGGAGGTTACCGAACTGCTCCGGAGCATCCGCGCCGGCGGCGACTTCGAGGAGTGCTGGCTGTGGAACACGTGCAGCCGCTTCGAGTTCTACGGCTGGCTGAAGGCCGAACCGGACTCCGCCGAGGCGCGGCAGGCGGTCGATCGCACGGCCAAGGAGGTCATCGGCGCTGCCGAGGACGACGTTCCGTACAACGTGATGCGCGGCGCCGAGGCGTGGCATCATCTCCTGCGGACCGCGGCGGGCCTTAACAGCGGCCTGCCCGGCGACGGCGAGGTTACCAACCAGCTTCAGGTGGCCCACCGCATCGCCGACCGCTGCGAGACCGCCGGCCCAAGGATCGAGCATCTGGCCGACGAGGTGCTCACCTGCCAGGACGAACTGCGCGAGCACACTTCCTGGGGGAAGTTCCGTCCGGAGTATTGTCCCGTGGCCCTGAGGCGCGTGGCGTTGACCGGCGACATCGACTGGCCCGGCGCCGAGTGCGTCATCATCGGCGGGTCTGTCACGGCGCGATCCGTCCTCAACGCACTGCGCGACCAGTTCGACGTTCCCGCCCGGCAGATCACCGCCGTCCATCGCACCCACTGCCGCGGCATGCAAATCAAGCGCCTTCGCGCAGCGCTGGGCAACGGCAAGCGCCTTCGCGTCGATACCTACCAGGACGCCCGGGTGCTTGCCGTGATCGCCGCAGCGGACATTGTCATCTGTGCGATCGATTCGCGCACACCCATCCTCGCCGCGGCACAGCTTGCCGGCGCCCGCGACCTGAGCCAACGGCCTCTGACGATCATCGACTTCAACACGTTCGGCTCGACCGTGGGGATGGACTCGCAGGAAGGCGTGCGGCTGATCGACGCCCGGCGGCTGGAGGAGGAGGTCGGCCGCTTCTCCGACGGCCTGGTGGAATGCCCGGCGTTCGCGGCGGCCACCGCCCAGGCCGAGTCCTGGATCCGCCGCCGTCTGGCCCAGCGTGTGATGGACGACAACGGCCGGATCGGCGCTACAGAAGAACCGCCACTCTCCTACAACGGGGTCTGTGCGGGCAACGGCCGGCCCGGCGCCTCCCCCGCCGTCTGTCCCTGCGCCCGCGAGGGCGCGCCCCTGTCCTGCCCGAAGCGCGTGATGACGGGGAGGATCGCCTCATGATCAGCTCGCCCATGACATCGTTTGATGAAGACACGTTCAATCGGTACGCGGGTCTTTCCCTGCCGCGTCACGTTTCCTATCCGATGCCGACTTGGTGGCGGGAGGCCTGCGGCGACGACCTCGCCGCCCTCCGGAGGCGGATGGACGGGCGGGCCGACTCCATGGATCTCTCCCTCTACCTGCACATTCCATTCTGCGAGGCCTTGTGCAAGTTCTGCGCCTGCTGCCGCGTGATCCTGCGCAAGACCGCACCGGGCGCCGGCGAGCGCGCTGAACGTTATATCGCAGCGCTGGAGAAGGAGATTCGACAGCTCGGCGCGCAGCACGGCGGCCGGGGCCTGCTCCGCCAGATCCACTGGGGCGGCGGAACCCCAACTTATCTTACATTGACCGACATCGAACGACTCGCAGCCGCCACGCGCCAGTCCTTCACCATCGCCGATGATGCGGAGATCTCCATCGAGGTGGATCCGCGGGTGACCACCGATGACCAGCTCCGCCTGCTCCGAGAGTTCGGCTTCAACCGCATCTCGCTGGGCGTGCAGGATTTCGATGCCAGAGTCCAGGAGCACGTGAAGCGCATCCAGCCCTATGCGATGGTCAAGGACATGGTCGACACCTGCCGGGACCTCGGCTTTGTCAGCGTGAACTTCGATCTGATCTACGGCCTGCCCTACCAGACGCTGGCGACGATGCGCCGCACCCTCGAGCAGTGCATCACGCTGTCGCCCGACCGCGTGGCGTATTACCACTACGCGCAGATCCCGGAGAAGATCGCCACGCAGGTGGCCATTCATCACGACCGGATGCCGGATTCCCGGACGAAGCTCGAGATGTTCCTGCTCGGCGTGGAGCTGTTCCGGGCCGCCGGCTACGACTTCATCGGTCTGGACCACTTCGCCCGGTCCGATGAGATGCTGGCCCACGCCGCCCGGGAGGGCACGTTGCAGCGCAACTTTCAGGGCATGACCACCGGCGGCGAACTCGACCTGCTCGGGGCCGGCGCCTCATCGATCAGCCATCTCTGGCGCATCGGGTTCATGCAGAACCTGCGCGAACCTGATGAGTACGTGTCGGTGATGGAGGACGACGCTTCGCCGATCCGCCGTTGCAAGCCCTTCACCGGCGATGACTGCATTCGGCAGGCGGTCATCAGCCAGATCTACTGCGGGGCCCGGATCGTTCCCCAGGTGACCGAGCGCGAGTTCGACATCGATTTCCAGGCGTATTTCGACCGGGAGATGAAGGTCATGCAGGAGCTTGAGACCGACGGCCTCGTCGCCTTCGACAGGGACGGGTGCGTGGATGTCACGTTCCCGCTCGGCCGCGTCCTCATGCGGAATATCGCCGCCGTGTTCGATGCTTATCTGGAGCCGGACGCCTATCGCACAGGTGACCGGTACTGCTTCTCAGTCAACGCCTGAAGGAAACGCCCATCATGGCGGTCGTCACGAGCAATGACCTGATTCTGCAAGCGGCGCGCGGCCGGCGCACCGGGCGCACGCCCGTCTGGCTGATGCGCCAGGCGGGCCGCTTCGACCCGGCCTACCGGGCCCTGAAGGAGAAGTGCGGCCTTCCGCTGGAGGAGATGTTCCAATCACCGCAACTGGCGGCGGAGATCACCTTCCTGCCCGAGCGGCTTGGCGTGGATGCCCTCATTCTCTTCCAGGACATTCTCACGCCGACGGCTCCGATGGGTGCGCCGTTCATCTTCCGGCCGGGGCCGGTGCTCAACAGGCCGATCCGCACGCGGCGCGACCTTCAGCGGCTGCGCGACTTCGAGCCCGCCGACGAGCTGCCGTTCGTCGCCGAGTCCATCCGGCTCGTGCAGCGGGACCTGGCCGGCCGACTGCCGCTGCTCGGCTTCGCCGGCTCGCCCCTGACGGTCGCGGCGTTCTTGATCGAAGGCTCCAGCCCCGGTGGGCGGCTCACCCACACGCGGGTCCTCATGGACCGCGATCCGGATCTTCTGCACGCGCTTCTCGCCCGTCTCGCGGCGATCACCGCGTCATACCTGCGGATGCAGATCGACGCCGGCGTCAACGCCGTGCAGTTGTTCGAGTCGATCGGCGACCTGCTCACGGAGTCCGAGTACCGCACCTTCGCTCACCCGTATCATGCGACGGTTTTCCAGCGCCTGCGCGGATCGGTGCCGCTCATTCTGTTCGTGAAGGAACAGCCACTGACCGAACTGATGATCGAGAGCGGCGCCGATGTGCTCAGCGTCGGCACATGCGTCGATCTCGCCGCGGCGCGGCAACAGCACGGCGATCGTGTCGCTCTGCAGGGCAACGTCGATAACCGCCTGCTGGCGGATGGTACGCCCGCCGAGATCGAGGCGGCGGTTGAAGCCTGCATTCGCGCCGGCGGCCACCGGGGGCACATCCTCAATCTCAATCACGGCCTGCTCAAGGACACGCCGTTCGACAACGTCTGCCGGCTCATCGACACCTGCAAGGCCGTTCGCATTGATGATCAGATTTCGCCCGGACAGGGAGCCTGACCGATGAACAGCGTTCCACACCGTCAGGTCGTTGTGGTCGGCGGGGGGATCAGCGGCCTCGTCACCGCCTGGCGGCTGAAAAACGCGGGCGTCGATGTCATGCTCCTCGAGGCGCAACCGACCGTCGGCGGCTGTATGCAGAGCGAGAAGCGCGATGGCTTCATTCTCGAGAAGGGGCCGTTCAACGTTCTTGTTTGCGATGACGCGTTTCACGACCTGCTGGCGGACTGCAGCGCCGATGTCGCGCCGGTGCGTGCCTCGGACGATGCCGGCGCGCGGTACGTGCTCAAGGGCGGCCGGCTGCTGAAAGTGCCGATGGGACTCGGCGCTCTGCTCCGCACGCCGCTGCTCAGCGGCCGCGCCAAGATCCGCCTGCTCCGCGGCATGATCCTCAGCGCCCGGGCGGAGAAAGACGAGCCGACGATCGCCGAAGCCGCCCAGCGCCGCCTCGGCGCGGAGGTCGCCGACACGTTCATCAGCTCCATCGTCGCCGGCATCTTCGGAGGCGACAGCCGCAGGCTGAGCCTCAAGGCGTGCTTCCCCAAAGCCTGGCGCTTTGATCAGCAGCGCCGCAGCCCGCTGGCCTACGAGATCGGCGTTCTGCGGGCGAAAAAGAAGCAGGCGAGGGAGCGCCCGGACAGGCAGGCACATAAGGGCTTAATAAGTTTTCGTGGCGGCCTGCAGTCGCTGGCCGACTGGCTCGCCGATCAACTCGGAGCCGACCTTATTGCCTCATGCCGCGTTGAATCGATCACGCCCGTCGCAGACGGTTACACGCTCACCTGCAGTGGCAACGACAGGCCGCGCGACATTTGCTGCCGGCATCTCGTGCTGGCCACGCCGAAGGATGTGACGGCTGGGCTGCTCCGCCCGATGGAGCCGGTCGCCTCGCAGACCCTGGACGCGATCGAGAGTGCCTCGCTCGTCGTGCTCAATCTCGGCTACCGGCGCGAGGATGTCGGCCACCCGATGTCCGGCTACGGGTTTCTGGTGCCCGCCGGCGAGCGGGAGGTGCCCGTGATGGGCGTGCTGTGGGCCGACAGCGCCTTCCCGCATCACGGCCCCGATGACCGGCGGCTGATCCGTGTGTTCATGGGCGGCGCGCGCGACCCGCAGGCCGCGACCCGCACCGATGAGGAACTGCTCGGCATCGCCGCCGGTGCTCTCAACGGATTGCTGGACATCACCGGTGAGCCCGTACTCGTCGACATCTGCCGTTGGCCGGCCTCCATTCCGCAGTATCATCTCGGCCATACACAGCGCATCGAACGCCTGCTGGAGGCGATCCGGCCCCTCGGCAACCTCCACCTCGTGGGCAACTACCTCCGCGGCGTGTCGATCAACGATTGCGTGCGCGAGGGAACGCACATGGCCGAAATGATCATCAGCCGGCTCGGGGACCAGACGGAAGACACATCACATAACGACGCGTCGGAGGAACTCGCCGCGACCGCGCCCGAGATGGCGCGCCATCCCGATCCCTTTCCGGACCGTCTCTCGGCCTGATGGCCCTTGTCGATGGAAGGAGCGTGCCATGCACAGACGCGAAGATCTTCCCCGGCCCGAGCGACGACCGCGCCGCCTGCGCCGCAGCGCCGTCATCCGCGGGCTCGTGCGGGAGACGATCCTCTCGCCGCAGCGCCTGGTCCTGCCCCTGTTCATCATCGACGGCGAGAATCGCAGCGAGCCCATCGCGGCCATGCCGGGACGGTCGCGACTGTCGATCGATCGGGCGGTCCGGGAATGCGAAGAAGCGCTGTCACTGGGCGTTGGCGCCTTCGCCCTCTTCCCCGCGATGGATCCGTCGCTGAAGACACCCGGCGCGGAGGTCGGGCTGGAGCCGGACAACCTCCTCTGCCGCTGTGTGCGGACCATCAGGCAGCGCCTGCCCGAGGCATGCCTGATCACGGACATTGCGCTCGATCCGTACTCAAGTCTCGGACACGACGGGCTCGTGAGCGCCGAGGGCGTGATCCTTAATGACGAGACGGTCGACAGGCTCGCCGAGATGGCCGTGCTGCATGCCCAGGCCGGCGCTGACATCGTCGCGCCTTCGGACATGATGGACGGGCGCGTGGCGGCCATCCGCACGGCCCTGGACCGCGCCGGGGCCGACCACGTGGCCATCCTCAGCTACACGGCCAAGTACGCGTCGGCGTTCTACGGCCCCTTCCGCGAGGCGCTGGATTCGGCCCCCGTCGACGCTCCCAACGTGCCGCGCGACAAGAAGACCTATCAGATGGATCCGGCCAACGCGCGCGAGGCCCTGGTGGAAATGGTGCTCGATGAGATGGAGGCGGCGGACATCCTCATGGTCAAGCCGGCCCTGCCCTACCTGGACATCATCACCCGCCTGCGCGAACGCTCGGATCTGCCCATCGCGGCATACCACGTCAGCGGCGAGTACGCGATGATCAAGGCCGCCGCCGAACGCGGCTGGCTGGATGAGCGCGCGTGCATGACCGAATCGCTGCTGGCCATCGCCCGGGCCGGCGCCGATGTCATCTTCACCTACGCGGCGCTGGATTATGCGCGCTGGTTCCGCGAGGAGTCGGCCTGATCGGCGATCGCCCGCGCCAGGCCGGCGAACGTCGGCTCCCGCGCTTCCACCCAGGGCTCGATCTGCGCCTCGCGCAGGGCCGCACTCGTCGTCGGACCGATGCTGGCGAAAGGAAGATCAACAGGCCCGACAGCCCGCACCGCCGACGGGCTTGCAACCGCGACCACATCCACTTCGCCGGTGATCTGCGGCCGCCACGCCCGCGGCGCCGTCTCATACAGAACCGGACTGATGAGACGGATCCCGCCGGGAAGATCGGGGGCCTTCGCCAGCGACGAGCGTGGATAAAGCACCGTCGCGCCCAACGCGCACCGCGCCAGCGCGGCGAACAGTCCTTCGGCCGTGCCGTCTTCGCTGACCAGCTCCACCCGCAGGCCACGCGCCAGGGCAGCCTGCCTCGACGCCTCGCCGACGACGGCGACGCGCGCGACCTGCGCCGCTTCCGCCGCAATCGCTTCGACGGCGAACTCGCTGGTGAGCACCAGCCAGTCCGTCGGCTTCAGTTGCGCCATCTCCTCCCGTCCATCGCCAAGCGCGCGGCGGACAAGGACCGGCTCGAGAACCGGCACAAGCCCCGCTTCCCGCAGCTCTGCCGAGAGCGGGCCACCGGGCTCTTCATCGCGTGTCACCCAGACTCTCATGTCATCCCTGCAACTCGGCCAGCAGTCGCCCCGCCAGGCGCGATCCGACCTGCTGCGGATCGTCACCCTCCTCGACGCCTTCGGCCAGCCGCTCGCCGTCATCACTGAACAACTGGGCGCGAAGCTCGATTCGATCGCCGCTCACTATGGCCAAAGCGCCCAGTGGCGTCTGGCAGCCGGCTTCCACGGCGGCCAGGAAGCTGCGCTCGGCGGTGACCGCCCGCCGCGCTTCCTCATCATCCAACACCGCGATCAGCTTTGCCGCCTCATCGCCGGCGCGGGCCTGAACCGCCAGTGCGCCCTGGGCCGGCGAGGGCACGAACCGGTCCGGCGGAAGGTCGATGACATGCTTCGGCTCCAGGCCCAGGCGTCGCAGACCCGCCGCCGCGAGCACCACCCCGTCCAGATCATCACCCTCGATCTTCTCCAGACGCGTGGGCACGTTCCCGCGAATGGGGACGATCACCACATCACCGAGACGACGAAGCTGCGCCGTGCGCCTCGGGCTGCTGGTGCCGATCCGAAACCCGCCCGGCAGGCGATCGAGATCAACCGGCTCGCGCACCACGAGCACATCTTCCACCGCCTCGCGCCCGGGCACGGCCGCGATCACCAGCCCCTGCGGAGACTGGCTGGGCAGATCCTTGTAGCTGTGCACGGCGAAGTCGATTTCGCCTTCGAGCAGCGCCGCCTCCAGCGCGTTGACGAAGCTGCCCACCGGCCAGGAGGCGTCGAACGGCTTGTCCGTGGCGATGTCGCCATGCGTCTTGATGATGATCTCCTCGATCTGAAGCGAGGCATGGGCAGCGCGCAGCCGCTCACATACCCAGCGAGTCTGGGTGAGCGCCAGCCGGCTGCCGCGTGTCCCGGCGCGAAGGGTCGTCATGTCGAGATCGCCTGGAAGCTCGCGGTGGCGGCGTCAACGATGCGGTCGACCACCTCATCGTCGTGCGCCGAGGAGATGAACATGGCCTCATAACCGGACGGCGGCAGCCAGACGCCGCGGCGGAGCATGGCGTGGAAGAACCGGCCGAAGGTCTGGTGATCGCAGGCCGCCGCGTCCTCGTAGTTCTCGACGGGCCGCGTGGAGAAGGCGGCTCCGAACATGCCGCCCATCGCGCCGGTCTGCAGCGGGACACCGGCGCTGCGCGCCGCCTCGGCCAGACCGCCGGCCAGCTTCGTCGCCCTTGTGTGCAGCGAATCGTAGAAGCCCGGCTGTCGACAGAGCTTCAGCGTCGCGATCCCGCTGGCCATGCCGAGCGGGTTGCCGCTGAGCGTGCCCGCCTGGTACATCGGGCCCAGCGGGCTGACCATCTCCATCAGGTCGCGCCGCCCGCCGTAGGCGGCCACGGGCAGCCCTCCGCCGATCACCTTGCCCAGGCAGGTCAGATCCGGCCTGAGACTTGCTTTCACCTGATACCCGCCCCACGCGACGCGGAAGCCCGTCATCACCTCGTCGAAGACAAGCAGGGCCCCGGACTCATCGCACAGTTTCCGCAGGCCCTCGAGGAATCCCTCCTTCGGCGGGACGTACCCCATGTTGCCCGCCACCGGCTCCACGAGCACCGCGGCCAGATCGGCGCTGTGCTCGCGGACGATGCGCTGAACGGCGGCCAGGTCGTTGTACGGCGCCAGCAGAGTCCGGGAGGCGATCTCCTCGCCGACGCCCGCGGAGTTGGGCACGCCGAACGTCGCTGCGCCGGAGCCCGCCGCCACGAGGAGCGCATCGACGTGGCCGTGATAGCAGCCCAGGAACTTGAGGATCTTTGATCGTCCCGTGGCGGCGCGGGCCAGGCGGACCGCGCTCATCGTCGCCTCCGTGCCGCTGTTCACGAAGCGGACCAGATCGACGGCCGGCAGGGCGGCGACGATGATCTCCGCCAGCTCGGCCTCGCTTTCGCAGCATGCGCCGAAGCTCAGCCCGTCGGCGGCCGCCCGCTGCACGGCCTGGACGACCGCCGGATGGGCATGTCCGACAATCGCCGGCCCCCAACTGCCCACAACGTCAATGTAACGATTGCCATCGACATCCGTGATGAACGCGCCCTCAGCGGAGCGGACGAAGACGGGGCTGCCCCCCACCGAGCCGAATGCCCTGACCGGGCTGTTGACTCCGCCGACCAGAACATCGCGGGCACGCTTGAAGCAGGATTCGGATCGGTCCGTGCGGTATGTTTCGACGGTCGTCATGGGAGGCACGCTCTGGTTTTCCTGTCGGCCCCGGACATGCGAGGGAGTGCCCGCACCGGCCGCCGGCGCGGGATGCAATCATAGCCGCGCCCCTCGATGCGTCGATATCGCCGACATGGAATCATGCGGGCTGCCGCGTGGAGCGGCGCCGCGGCGAACGGCGTGTTGTCTCTTTACCTTCGGGCCTCCCCCTTACGCCTGGTCGTTCAGCCCCTCTTTCTTTATCGTTGCGCTCCGGGGTTTCGGCGTTTCGACGTCTTTGCCTCGCGGACAGTCCCCCCAGGCGGCAATCGGGGCCGGCGGATCGACCGTATTCGCCACCGCCTCGTCGTCATGACCGGCTTTCGATGAACACAAGGGCGCCGATGATCGATGCACGAGCGAAGGAAGACGGGCCGTTCATCCGGTTCGCGCAGCGCACACCGCAGTCGCGGCGTTCCTGTGGCGGCCGTGCTCATTACTCGCCATCGGCGTTCGGGACGGATCGGTCGGGGGCGGCGGAAGGATCTTTAGCGCGCCACGCGGCAGCCTTCGCGTCGTAGCCCTTGTCCGGCTCGGCTTCGTGCTGGGGATGTACTCCATCGCGAAGAACGGCATGCTGCCCGTGCCGTCATCAGTAGCCGCTGCGCGCGCGTACGCCCCGCGGCGAGACGGTTCCTCACGCCATCGCTTCCTCGCTGACGGCTTTGGGCCCAACGCACGTCTGCGAGCCTCGTCATGGCCGGTTCGAAAGAGGGCGGCAGCGCCCGTCCCGCGCAACGATCCCATCGAGCGGAATGCCCCCGGCCTCGCCGGACCGGCGAGCCGGAGGCCCGATCCGAGCCTGAAGCGGATGCGGCCGGCCGACCGGGGCCGCAGGGTCCGGATGAAAGCGCGGATGGCGATGGGGAGATCGATGCGGCCGATTTGCCGGTCCTTTTCGCCGTCCGGGCCGAGTGCGCCTAAACACAGTGGATGCCTGGAGAAAGGGCCATCAGAGTCTGCCGAGGTCCGTCGCCGGCCGTCGATCGCCACCCGCCCGACCGCACGCCCGCCGGAGCGGACGCGGGCACGGCGATATCGGCCAAAGCGGACACGGCGAATCGCCGATCAAATGGTTGATTCGCCGCTCTTCTGGTATAATGTGATCGTGCCCGACGGGGCCGCCCGGCGACCCCGGAACAGGCGACAATTGAAGGGCTAGTAGCTCAGCTGGCTAGAGCGCACCCCTGATAAGGGTGAGGTCGGAGGTTCGAGTCCTCTCTGGCCCATTTGATGCGACCCGTTGTTTTCGCAAGGGGTTGTTTCTTTCGGCGGCGAGCGACCGGGTGGCTGCTTCACCCCTTCCATGCCGCTCATCTGCGGCTCGGCGCGGGCCGGGGAAACCGCGAATGCCCCTTCTCCGGAGCACCCGCCGAATCTCATTCCCCGGAGGATCAGCCCCTGTTGGCGCCCTCAGAGAGCGGCCGCTCTTCAGGCAGCACCTCTCGAAAGAGCTGTCCGGAACCACAGGGGCACAGGTCATTGCGACCGAGCTTCTCGCCGGTTTTCTTGCTGCCGTGCACGATCTGGATGCCGCGTCTGATGCGCATCTGCGAGGGATAAACCTTGCGGCGTCTGCACGTCGGCTCGAAAGGAGGACTCCTCATCGAATCGGTCAGGGTTGAACCTGGGCACGTTGCACCTCCGATCCTCCGGGACATGTGTGCCTTGAGGGCTGCGCGTCTGGTTGCGCGCGGGGCGGGAGCGGGACGCGTCTCTTGGACGCCCGGGCTTGGCCCGGCTGCCCTCCGGGCATGGGCGCAGCGATCACCTCATCAGCCAGTCCGATCACGCTGGTCATTCAGTGCTGCGCTTGGCCCCGGCGGGTGCTTCGAGCGACGATCGCATCACGGCTTGGATAAACACGGCAGGGCGTGATGGGCTGCATCGCCTGCCCATGACAGTTCAGCCAACTGCCTCTTCGCCGTTGTGACTGTGGCCGCTGCGGCGATGGCCGCGTTCCCGTTCGTGTCCGTCACCATGCCCATGATGGTGGCCGTCACCGTGCTCATGGTGATGGCCGTGGCCGCGTTCATGGCCCTGGCAGGTCGGTTCGCCACGGGGCAGGTCGCCGGCGAGGAAGCGCTCGACGAGCAGCTCCGTCGCCTCTGCATCAGCGCCGGCGAAAACCTCGATCCCCGCTGCGGTAAGCTGGCGGTGTGCGCCCTGGCCGATCCCGCCGGCAATCACGACATCGACGCGCTGGCGGAGCAGCGCGTCGATCGCGCCGCGGCATTCCTCCTCCGGCGACGATACCAGCGTGCTGGAATCCAGAACGCGGCGCGAGGAGGGGTCGGCATCAATGATGGTGAAGCTCGGGGCTCGGCCGAAGTGGGGGAATAGCCGACCGTTCTTCGTGGGAATCGCGATTCGAAGCATGGTTCAGCAATCCATGTGCAGAGTGTGGCATGCGAACGAACGCCGCCGGAATCGCGGGCGAGCAGACCGTGGTCTGGCCCGCATCCGAGGGGATTCTAGTCGTCATTGACCCGGCAAGCACGCGGAGCAGCCCGCTTCGTGCCCGGGCAGGGGCGGGCGTCGAATCTGGACAGGCTCCCGTCGCCGTGTAGATTGGGCAGCCGCCGGCGTAGTGCTCGCGGCGGATGAGGCGGCATGGACGGAACGCCACTCAACCAGGCACAGCCCCCCACACCGGGCCAATCTCGTCGCCCGCAGGAGACAGGCATGGCGATCAGTCGAGTGGCGAGCGGGTTGTGCGATGGCATCGCCCGGGTCCTGATCGCATGGGGTGTGAGGCCCAATGCGATCACCGCCGCCGGCCTCGTTCTTGCCGTCTACGCGGCGGCATGGCTCGTCATCGGGGCCGGGCATGCGCCGCCGTGGGAGGCGGGCCGTGCCCCAACGCCAGCGAGCTTCCTGCCGCTGATCGCGGCGGTGGTGCTTGTCCTCGCCGGCGCCTGCGACATCCTCGATGGGGCCGTGGCCCACGTCGGCAAACAACGCAGCCCCTTTGGAGCCCTGCTCGATTCGACCCTGGATCGGTTCAGCGACCTGTTCATCTTCGGCGGCTGCGCGATCCATTTCTCCCTGGTCGGCAACATCACGTATGTACTCTTGAGCGTGACGGCCGCGGCCAACGCCGTGCTCATCAGCTACGTCAAGGCGCGGGCGGAGAACTTTATTGATCACTGCGGCGTGGGCTACTGGCAACGTGCCGAACGGTACGGCGTATTCCTTCTGGCGGCCTGCCTCGGCCGCGTGCCGGCGGCGCTTTGGCTGCTGGGGACGCTGCCGCTCCTGACAGTCATCGGCCGACTGCTCCACGCTCGCCGCGTCATGACGGGCGGCGCATCATCGGAGTCGATGGCCGCCGAACACTCGCCGCACCGGCTGGTGCCGCGGCGCCATCCGCGCGGCAGCGCGGGATATCTCGTTTCCCTGGCGCTGATGGCGGCGTACCTCTTCGCCGGCCCCCTGCTCTGGCCGGCGCTGTATGGTGAAAGTGATCCGGTCGGCGCCGCGCTTCGTAAGCTCATCGGTGCGTAGCGTGCGCAAGACCGCAAGCGGGGGGCGGGCGGTCTGTGGCCGTTCGGATGCTACGCGGCGATATCAATCTGATGAGCGTGCGGTGGCGGGGATGTCGCGCGGCGTTTCGATGAGGGGAGCGTCCGCCGGCGAGTCGGCGGCGATCCACCTCTCCAGCAGCGCCCGCGCCTCAGCATCGTGATACTGCCGCGGCGGGTGCTTCATGCACACCGCGGAAACTTCGTGCAGCGGACCTCCGATGCCCCGATCGAGCGCCAGTTTGGCGCAGCGGATGGCGTCGACGGCCATACCGCCGCTGTTGGGGGAATCCTCGACGCTGAGCCGCATCTCCAGGTTCATCGGAACATCGCCGAACCCCAGCCACTCCAGGCGGAGGAAGCACACCTTGTTGTCCTTTTGCCAGGCCACGTAGTCCGACGGCCCGATGTGGATGTTCTCGCCGGGAAGGGGAACGTCCAGTTGCGACTGGACCGACTCGGTCTTGGAGATGCGCTTGGAGCGGAGGCGGCTTCGTTCAAGCATGTTGAGGAAGTCGGTGTTCCCGCCCGTATTGAGTTGGTAGGTGCGCTGAAGCTTCACGCCGCGCTCGTCCATGAGGCGGGCGAGCATGCGGTGGACGATGGTGGCGCCGAGCTGGCTCTTGATGTCATCACCCACCACGGGAAGGGTGCGCTTGCGGAATTCCTCGCCCCAGGCGGGGTGCGAGGCGATGAACACGGGCATGCAGTTGACCAGGGCCACGCCCGCATCGAGACAGGACTGGGCGTAATGGCGCACGGCGTTCTCCGAACCCACCGGCAGGTAGCAGACCAGCACATCGGCGCCGCTTTCGCGCAGCACGGCCCCCGGATCGACCGGCACGGCGTCGGCGACGCGGAAGGCCTGATCCTCCGGGTAGTCCTTCATGTGCTCGGCGACGCCGTCCAGCGTCGGCCCCATCTGAACCGTGACGTCGTAGTCCGGCAACTGCCTCTGGAAGACGGTGGTGCAATTGGGCCTGGCGAAGGCCGCCTCCCGGAGGGGTCGGCCCACTTTGCGGCGATCGATGTCGAAAGCCGCCACGACGCGGATATCACCGACGCCGTAGCCGTCGATCGCCGGGTGCATGAGTCCGGCGACCTCGTGGGGCTCGCGGTGCGCGTAGTACTCCAGCCCCTGGAGCAGGGAGCACGCGCAATTGCCCACGCCCGCAATCGCCAGGTTGATCTTCTTGCTCATGGGTTCCACCAACTCGTTATGCCACCTGTCGTTTCTTCCGAAACCGCCGGGGGGCCTTTACGCTGTTGCCGCGGATTCCAGCCGATTCATTCATCTCTCCGCTTCACGTTTTGATTGCCGAGTTCCCACTGATGATCTCGTGGGGCGCCAGGCCATCAAGCCTCGCGCCTCCCTGGCGCGACCTGCAGCGACGGCCGATGAGCTGCGACAGGCTCATCGCCGTCTCGGATTCGATCGATGGTGCGTACCCTGCTCATAGAGGTCTCTCCTGAATGACCGCTCGACGCCGATCACCGCAACAAAGACCTGAGGACCTGAGCACCAATATACAGCGCGGTCGGGTGTTCGGACAATGGCAGGGCCTTCGCATCGGTGTTCGCTGCCCGCGGTCGCCGAAGCGCTGATGCGTCGATGATGGGCCGCGGCCGTGTCGCCCGGTCAATCCGGGCTGTGCCGCAGGCGCCTGACTTCGCTTCGAGCGGCGCGGAGAGGCTCGGGCAGCCGGTAGCGCCGGGCCAGGCGAAGGACCCACTGCCGGGCGGAAGCGGGGCTGATGCGGTGGCCGACCGACACGAAGAGGGGCCTGACGTCAGTGCGGGTGCGAACCACCTCACCGATGACCTGCCCGGCATCGAGCAGCCGTCTGTGGCAGCCGCGCCGAGCACCGGGCATGCGGCAAGTGCCCGCGAGCAGGCGGTTGGCGCAGCCGATGGTCGGAAGATCGAGCCACAGGCCGAGATGGCAGGCCAGGCCCAGGCGCCGGGGGTGGGCGCGCCCGTGACCGGTGCAGAGGACCAGGTCGGGCCGCGTATGCAGGCGATCGAAGGCCGCCAGCAGAGTGGGGAGCTCGCGGAATGATCGGTATCCGCTCCGGTAGGGGAAGGAGGCCTCGCCCCGGGCGGTGGCCAGACCAAGAGGCCGGAGGGTGGTCGCGTCGAGGATAATGACCGCCGCCCGGACGCGTGGATCATCGCGGCCGGAGGACACGTCGGCCCCGGCGATGGCGCGCACAGGGCCCGTCTCATCGGCCTCGATGACCAGCCCGTCCAGTTTCTCCTGGAGGTGCGCGGCCTGCTCGGCAGTCAGATCCCAGGCATGTCGCAGGGGGGTGGGCATCATCCCGATCCTTCGTCCGCGGCAACGCTGTCGGGAAGGCAAGGCCGGTCCTGCCGGTAGGAGGATGGCGGCCGGTACAATGGCCGCCGAAGTGTATGAGGTCTTCGAGCATACCGCCGATGTGGGGCTTCGGATCGCCGCGCCGAGCTTTGATGAGTTGCTCGCCGAGGCGGCGCGCGGACTGTTCTCCCTGATCGTTGAAGAGCTCCGGGAGGTTCGGCCGGTGCAGCGCATCGAGATTCAGATCCCCCGGGCGCAGACGACTCCGGCGGCGTCGTACCTGCTCTTCGACTGGCTCAACGAATTGCTCTACACCTTCGAGACGAGGCGCCTCCTCCTGGGGGAGTTCCGCGTGAAGGTGGAGAATGAAACGCTCATTGGCGAGGCCTGGGGCGAAACGATCGATCCCCGGCGCCATCGCCTCGATCATGAAGTGAAGGCGATCACCTATCACGGCCTGGAGGTGCGGCAGACGCACGAGGGCTGGGAGGCGCAGGTGATCGTCGACATCTGAAGCGATACGAGTCTATAGGGGGAGGCCGGTCCCATGCCTTCTACCGCCTATACCGGGCCGCTGGAGCAGGTTGATGACTGCTGCTGGCGCATCCCGAGAAGCTACAAGCCGGGGATGCGCGTGGACGGGTTGATCTTCACCGACTCCAACCTGCTTGAACAACTCAAATCGGACCCGGCCCCGGAGCAGGTGGCCAACGTCGCGTTCCTGCCGGGCATTCAAGGCGCCAGCCTCGGCATGCCCGACATCCACTGGGGCTACGGTTTCTGCATCGGCGGCGTCTGCGCCACCGACCCGGAAGAGGGCGGTGTCGTCTCCCCCGGCGGCGTGGGCTACGACATCAACTGCGGTGTGCGCCTCGTCCGAACCGATCTGGCCGAGGGCGATCTGAAGGGCGTGCTCGAGAAGCTCGTTGAGGAGTTGTACCGGCATGTTCCCACCGGTGTGGGCCGAGGAGGCAAATATCGCTTCCCGCCCGATGATCTCAAGAAGCTGATGGCTGAAGGCGCGGCGTATCTGAAGCGACTGGGTCTCGCCACCGAGCGGGATCTGCTCTGCACCGAGGCCGGCGGCTGCCTGCCCGATGCCCGGCCGTCCTACCTGAGCGAACGGGCGCTGACGCGCGGTGTCGACCAGTGCGGCACCGTCGGCTCGGGCAATCATTTCCTGGAAGTGCAGGTCGTGGACGAGGTGGCCGACGAAGTCAAGGCGCAGGCGATGGGCCTGCAGCGCGGCGCCGTGTGCGTGCTCATCCATTCCGGATCGCGCGGGCTGGGTTATCAGGTCTGTGATGATTCGTTGCGCATGCTGCGCGATGCCCCGGCGCGGTTCGGCATCGACCTGCCGGACCGCCAGCTCGCCTGCGCGCCGATCCACAGCGATGAGGGCCGGCGCTATCTCGGTGCGATGCGGGCGGCGGCCAATTACGCGTTCTGTAATCGCCAGCTCCTGATGTGGCAGACGCGGGAGGTCTTCGAGCGCATCTTCGGTCGGCCCTGGCCGGACCTGGGGATGGAGCTGGTGTACGACGTGGCGCACAACATCGCCAAGTTCGAGGAGCACATCGTCGACGGTCGCGAGAAGACGGTGTGCGTGCATCGCAAGGGCGCCACGCGAGCATTTCCCCCCGGGCATGAGGATGTGCCGGAGCCGTACCGCGCAATCGGCCAGCCGGTGATGATCCCCGGCGACATGGGCCGGGCGAGCTGGATTCTCGCCGGCGCGCCCGGGAGCATGGAGAGGACCTTCGGCACGACCTGCCACGGCGCGGGGAGGGCGATGAGCCGGACCGCCGCGGTCAAGGATGCCCGCGGCCGGCGCATCGACGATGAGCTTCTCGCCTCGGGAATCATCGCCCGCGCGCGGAGCTGGAAAGGGCTGGCCGAGGAGCAGCCGAAGGCTTATAAGGATGTTGATCTTGTGGTTGACGTCGTGCATAAGGCCGGGCTTTCCACGAAGGTGGCGCGCCTGCGACCCCTGGGCGTAATCAAGGGATGACCGCGGCGCCGAGGAAGGCATGGCCGCGCTGCATTCGCAAATGTGAGGACGGTGGCACTTGATGATGGTAATGACTGGGGCTGACGAGCATGGCGCGCCAGGTCGCAACCGGCCCTGGCCTTTGACCCTGCCTACCGGCGCCGCCTTGATCATCCTCGCCGAGTTGTTGCTCGTTATCGATGTTCACCTGCGGGGCGGGGCGATCGTGCCGTATCAGCCACTCAACCAGGCAGTTGGATCGCTGCAAATCATCAGTCGATGGGTTGCCGTGAACATCACGCCCGTGTGCTGGATCGGGTTTCTGTTGATGATGGACGGGCTGCTGACCGCTCTGGCGCGACCTCGGTCACGCCGGCCCGAGGCGTTCGGCTCACCGGCCCGCCGCCGGCCCCGGCGGTTTATCCTCTGCTTTCTCGTAAGTGTTCCCATCTGGCTTTTCTTTGACTGGGTGAACTTCTCGTTCCTGGACGCCTGGCGGTATCACGGCCTGCCCGAGAGCCTTGTCCACCGTTACCTCGGCTATTTTCTCGCCTTCGGCGCCATCTGCCCCGGCATGTTCCTCACGACCGAACTCTACCAGCAGCTCGGTCTGCGACGGTTGCGCGGCCCCCGCCTGGTCTTTCGTCCCGTCCAGCTCGGTCTCTTCTTCGTCTTGGGCGTGGCATTCCTGATATTCCCGTTCATCGCGCGGAATCCGGCGGGAAGCCTGACCCTCTGGCTCGCTCCCGTTCTGCTGCTCGACCCGATCAACCACGCGCTTGGCGGTCCGAGCATCGTCGGCGACTGCCGGACCGGGCGCTGGGGTCGGATGGTCGCCCTGATGGCGGGCGGGCTGACCTGCGGGTTGCTGTGGGAATTCTGGAACTACTTCGCCGCGGCGAAGTGGACATATAACCTTCCGTTCCTCGGCCCGCTGGAGGGGTATCGATATTTCGAGATGCCGTTGGCCGGTCTGCCGGGGTTCCTCCCTTTCGGCATCGCCACCTGGGACGCGTTCCAGCTTGTCGTCACGATTCTAAGGAAGGTCGGCATTAATATCGCCGAGCCGTTGCCGACAGAGGACACCATTCTGTGAATCCCCGGCTGGCTGCGACCATCAGACGGATGTGTGTTCCGTCCGCGCGATGATCTCATCCTGCAGGGCGCGGCTCAGGTCGCAGAAGTAATCGCTGTAGCCGGCCACGCGGACGATGAGGCTTCGATACTGCTCCGGATCTTCCTGGGCGGCGCGCAGGGTCTCGGCATCGACCACGTTGAATTGCACGTGATGACCGTCGAGGCGAAAGTAGGAGCGCACGAGGTGAACGAACTTGTCCAATCCCTCCTCGCCTTCCAGCAGTTGCGGTGTGAGCTTCTGATTGAGCAGCGTGCCGCCCGTGCGGACGTGATCCATCTTCGCGACGGACTTGAACACCGCGGTGGGGCCGTGCCGGTCGGCGCCCTGCACGGGCGACACGCCGTCTGAAAGCGGCTTACCCGCGAGCCGCCCATCGGCGGTTGCCCCGGTCATCGCGCCGAAGTAGATGTGGACGGTGGTGGGCAGGAGGTTGATGTGATAGGTCCCGCCGCGCGTGTTCGGCCGGCCGTCCACCGTGTCGAAGTACGCTTCGAAGAGGGCCTGCATGATCGAGTCAGCGTAATCATCATCGTTGCCGTAGCGCGGCGTGCGGTTGAGCAGTTGCTGGCGCAGTTCTTCGCGACCGCTGAAGTTCCCGGCCAGCGCGGCGAGCAGTTCATCCATGGCCAGGCGGCGCCGGTCGAAGACGTGGAACTTCACCGCGCTCATGGCATCGGTGAGTGAACCCAGTCCCACACCCTGGATGTAGGAGCTGTCATAGCGCGCCCCACCGTCGTGGTAGTCGCGCCCGCGCTCGATGCAGTCGTCAATGAGGAGGGACAGGAAGGGCGCGGGCATGAAGCGCGCGTAGAGCCGCTCGATCACGTTGTTGCCGCGTACCTTGATGTCGACAAAGTGCCTCAGTTGGCGGCAAAAGGCGGTGAACAGCTCCTCGAAATCATTCATCTCTCGGGGGTCACCGGTCTTCAGGCCGATCATTTCGCCGGTGCTCGGATCAACGCCGTTGTTCAGCGTGATCTCGAAGATCCTGGGCAGGTTGAGGTAGCCGGTGAGGTTGTAGTTCTCCTTGCCGAAGGCACCGACCTCGACGCATCCGCTGGCCCCGCCCTGACGGGCATCGACCACCGATTTGCCCTGCCGCACGAGCTCCTGCACGATGACATCGGTGTTGAAGATGGAGGGTTGGCCGAAGCCGGTGCGGATGATCCTGGCCGCCCGCCTGAGGAACCGATCGGGGTTTTTCTTACTGATCTGGACGCAGGAGCTCGGCTGGAGAAGGCGCATCTCCTCGATCACATCGAGGATGAGATAGGTCAGATCGTTGACGGCATCCCGGCCGTCCTTCGTGACGCCGCCTGTATTAATAAGGGCGAAGTCGGTATAGGTGCCGCTTTCGGCGGCGGTGACGCCCACCTTCGGCGGCGCGGGCTGGTTATTGAACTTGATCCAGAAGCACTGCAACAGCTCGCGGGCGTGTTCTTCCGTCAGGGAGCCATCCTCGAGGCCGGCCTTATAAAACGGGAAGAGGTGCTGATCGAGCCGGCCGGGATTGAACGCATCCCACGTATTAAGTTCGGTGATCACGCCGAGATGGACGAACCAGTAATACTGCAGCGCCTCGCGGAAGGTTCGCGGGGCATGGGCGGGCACGCGCCGGCAGATACGGGCGATCTGCTCGAGCTCGGCCCGGCGCGACGGGTCCTTTTCTCGCCCGGCGAGTTCGTCGGCCCTTTCCGCGTGCCGCTCGGCGAAACGGATCAAGGCATCGGCGCAGAGGCGCATCGCCTGCAGCTCCTGCTGCTTCTCCCACGCGCCGGGATCGTTGAGGTAATCCAGCGTTTCCAGGGCACGATCGATGTCGTGCTGGAAGTCGAGAAAGCCCTTGCGATAGATCTTGTCATCGAGGACGGTATGCCCGGGCGCGCGCTGCTCCATGAACTCGGTGAAGATCCCGGCGCGGTAGGCGGCCTTCCACGCATCCGTCATCTCGCGGAAGATGTGCTCGCGGATCGTTTTGCCCTGCCAGAAGGGGATGATCTCATCTCTGTAAACGCGCTCCGCTTCAGCGCTGACGGCGAAGGCGGTCTTCGGCCGCGTATCGAGAATGTGCAGGTCGTCGAGGCTGTGGCAGCAGATCTCCGGATAGGTGGGGGTGGCCTTGGGCGCCGGTCCTCGCTCGCCGACGATCAGCTCCCCGTCGTTGATGCAGATCGTCTTGTGCTCCATCAGGTGCGCGAAGACGCGGGCCCGGCGCACGGGCGCGGACTCGCTGGCGGTGTTTTCCCGCATGAACGCTGTGAGAAGCTCGGCCCGTTCCGTGGAAAGAGCGGGCACGGCGTCCAGGCTCTGCTGCCTGAGGCGGGCGACGCGCCGAGTCATGCTCATCTTGTTTCACCTCGCATCGTGACGTGCAGCCCCGATTCCTGCAGGATGCCCACGGCCGCCGCGATCTTCTCCTCCGCCGGCGGGGCAAGGTCCCGCAGCCGGCAGGGACGCTTCACCATGTCCCACTTGTCGAGGCCCAGCCGCTGATAGGGCAGGATGTCGATCGGATGAGGGGCGGGCAGGGAGGCGATGAATGCCCCGATCGCGCGCAGGTTTGCCTCTTCGTCGGTAATCCCCGGCACCAGGGGGTAGCGCACCACCACGGCCCGTCCGTCGCGCGACAGCCTGTGGAGATTCTCGAGAATCGCGGCGTTGGATGCGCCGCAATACTGCCGGTGCTTCTCATCATCCATCAGCTTCAGATCGTACAGAAAAAGGTCAACATCGCCGGCGATCGATTCCAGCACATCCGGGGGCGCATGGCCGGTCGTGTCCAGCGTGGTGTGAATGCCCGCCGTTCGGCAGTCCCGCAGCAGTTCGGCCAGGTAATCAGGCTGCATCAACGGCTCGCCGCCGGAGATTGTCACCCCTCCGCCGGACTCGTCGAAGAAAACCACATCCTTGATGATCTCCTCCATTACCTCGCCCACGGTCATCTCCCGGCCGATGATCTGGCGCGCCTCGGCGGGGCAGACGGCGGCGCAGGCGAGGCCGAGACGGCATCGATCCTCATCGACGGCCGGGCCTTCATCGGTCATCGTGATTGCCCCCGCTCCGCAGGCCTCGACGCATTGCCCGCACCGGATGCACCGCCCGCCGCGATAGACGAGCTCGGCCTCCCCGCCGCGACTCTCGGGGTTGTGGCACCACCAGCAGTCCAGGGGACACCCCTTGAAGAAAACGGTGGTGCGGATACCCGGACCATCGTGGATGGCGAACTTCTTGATGTCCAGAATCATGCCCATGATGGGAGGTTGGCTGCGAAGATGAAGACAAAGGCTCGGCGGGGCCGCCGGGCCTTCCTGGTGCCGTGCTAATCCTATACCCGCCCTCAGGCCGTGCCGCGCGTGCCTTCCAAGCGCGGCGTCATTCCACCCGGGGAAGCTCCTGCATGCCCCGGAGGAGGGCGATCTGACCGGCGTGGTAGGAATCGTGAATCTGCACCCCCAGCGGCGCGATCCAGTGCGGCAGATGCGCCAGGTCCGGGTGCGGATGAGGTTCCTCAGGATCGAGCGATTCGACGGCGGCGATGAGGCCGGCCCGCGTCGCCTGAAGACGCTCAAGATCCTCCGACCAGCGCCGCTCCAGTCCGGGCTCATCGGCGTCCGGCAGAGCAGGCCATGGATCGCTGAGCTCCGGCGGGGCTTCGCCGCGCAGGCGCTGGAGCACGAACGTCTGCCACGCCAGCATGTGTCGGACGTACTGCCAGATGCAGCGCCGATCGGGGGCCGGCCGCCAGAGGACCTGCTCGACGGTCAGGCCTTCCAGAAGCGACAGGAGCGGAGGATGCTCCCAGCCCGGTTGTGACCGGAACATGCGCTCCAGCAGCCAGGCCACGGTCCCGGTGGGGCTTGGTCGCGCGCTCATGACAGAAGGATACAACGCGCTGCGTCGGTCCGATAGCGCAAACGCCCGCTCGGGCGCCGGCCGCAAAGAGGACCGCCCCCGACGTGCAGTGGTCGGGGGCGATGTTCGCGGCGTGTGCATTCGGGTCGAGCGACGCCGGCGATCAGGGCGACCGCATCGCGGCAGCCCAACGCGTCCGGGGGCTGTTCATTGCAGCGAGAAGACAGATTCCACCAGGCCGAAACCGCCTCCCGGCCGGTGGGACGGGCGTCCCGGGCGGTGGGACGGGCGTCCCGCCCGTCTGTCCCGCAGCCGATGCCGACCTTCTTTCCTGCGCTGCAAGTGCTTCGGCGGCTCCGTGATCCCGCATGGTCCTATAACGAGGCACGGTTAACGCCTATCCCCCGTTGCCCCGCCGCCTCTTCTCGCCGTTGCCGTTGGCCGGCTGGAGGCGTTCGATGCCGACGCGCTGGACATGGGTGGGCGTGGCGGCGAGGGCGGTGAAGCGAGCCGCGTGCGATTCAAACGACTCGCCGACCTGGGGCACCCGGCCAAGCGTGGCGAGGACAAACCCGCCCACCGTGTCGTACTCCTCATCTTCGGGAAGGTCCAGGCCAAGATCCTCGTTCAGATCGTCAATGTGATATCGCCCGTCCACTTCCGAACGTTTCTCATCGATGGTCACGAGGTTGGGCTCGACCTCATCATCGGCATCGTGCTCATCGTGAATCTCGCCGACGATCTCCTCCAGCACATCCTCGATGGTGACGAGTCCGGCGGTTCCGCCGTATTCGTCGATCACCATCGCCATGTGCACTTCGCTGCGCTGGAAGTCGGCCAGCAGTTCGCGGACGGGCTTGGTCTCGGGCACGACGATGGGCTGGCGCAGTAACGGCCTGAGATCGAAGTCCGCCACCTCCTCACCGAGGTGCGGAACCAGGTCCTTGACATAGAGGATGCCGACGATGTGATCGAGATTCTCCTCGTAGACGGGGATGCGCGAGTGGCCGGAGTCGACGATGAACGATCGGATCGCCGCCAGGTCGTTGCTCAGCTCGATGCCCTCGATGTCGGTTCGGGGCGTCATGACTTCGCCCACGTCCGTCGAGCTGAACTCGACGACGTTCTCCAGCAGGGCCGCGGCCCGCTCGTCCAGGGCGCCCTCCCGGTGCGTGTCCTCGATGCTGCGCAGGAGCTCGGCCTCCGCTTCGTCCTCGCGCTCGCGGAGGTTGGCGCCGCTGAGGCGCCGGACCGCCTCGTCGATGAACGACAGGCCGTGGGTCAGCGGGGAGAAGACCAGGGCCAGGGCCCGCACCATGGGCAGAGCGCCGGCGACCATCGCCTCCGGCACGTGCCGCGCCAGGGAGGAGGCAAGCACGGTCGTGCAGATCCACAGGATTGCCAGGGCGATCGCCCCGGCGATAGCCAGCCCGCCGTAGGTGAACCGGCTCGTCTCGCCGACTCCCATGACCTGCACCAGGACCAGGGCGAAGAACGTCAGCCGCAAAGCCGTGCGCAGCAGGGCCACGGCCTGCCGGGTCGAGTTGAGATGATCGAACAACCACGCCCCCCGCCGGCCGTGGCCCGCCGCGTCCAGCCGCTGCTCGAGGGCCGAGCGGCTCACCATCAGCAGGGCCAGCGAGAGCGCGGAGAAGTAGGTCGCCAGCACGAGCACCGCCGCGCTGATCCAGAACACTGCGATCACGTTTGCCCCCCCTTGTTCTGCGCCGCCGACCCGTCGTCGCCGGCGCGATCGGACGATTCGCCGGCGAATGTGGGCCCGACGCCGATGGCGCGGAGGATCCGATCCTCCTCGGCATGCATCGCGCGGGCCTCCGATTCATCATGATCGTCGAAGCCCGCGCAGTGCAGTATACCGTGGATCGCGTACAACAGAAGCTCCTGGGCCAGCGGGTGGCCTCGCTCTTCGGCCTGGCGGGCCGCAGCGTCGACGCACACCGCGATGTCCATGTCGATCGCTTCGCTCGCCTCGGAGGCGGGGAACGTCAGCACATCCGTCGTGGAAGCCTCGCCGAGGTGGCGGTGATGCAGGGCGATCATCCGTTCATCATCGACGATGAGAACACTCACGCGCTCGACGGGCCGGTGAATTTCCTGGAGGGCAGCCGCCAACCGTTCGCTCAGCCACTCGGTATCGAGGGTCCGCTGCACGCCGGGCATGACTGCCACATTGAGGTCCACATCCAGGTTCCAACGCGCCGGCCACCCGTGTTCCGGAGGTACGTCAGAGTCCGCAGAGGACGAAGAGCCCCCTTCATCCTGATGGGCCGCTGCGGGTTCCATGCTCGTGGTCATTGCCGTGCTTTGACTCATTCCAGTCAGGAGTGTGCATAGCATACGTCGAAAAAGGGAGGGGGGCCATGGCCTTTTCACGGCCCCGTCGGGTCGGCCGGGCCCGCGATCCTCCTCTTCAGGCCCGGGGGATCCGGTTTTTCCCAGCCGGTACAATCCCTTTCATGCCCATTCGCCGCCTTCAGCCGCTACTGGTGAACCAGATCGCCGCCGGAGAGGTGATCGAGCGGCCGGCGAGCGTCGTCAAGGAGCTCATCGAGAACGCCATCGACGCCGGCGCGACCCGCATCGATGTAGCCATCGAGCAGGGCGGGAAGGAGTTGGTGCGGGTGATCGACGACGGCTGCGGCATCCCTGCGGCCGAGCTTCCCCTGGCCCTCGCCCCACACGCCACGAGCAAGATCGCCACCGCGGCCGACCTCGATGCCATCGCCACCATGGGCTTCCGCGGCGAAGCACTCGCCTCGATGGCCTCCGTCAGCCGCATCAGCCTCCTCGCCCGCACCGTCGAAGAGGACGGGGCGGCCCTCATCGAGGGCGAGGGCGATGACCTCCGACCGCCACGCCCCGCGCCCGGGCCGGTGGGAACGAACGTCACCGTCCGCAACCTCTTCTTCAATACTCCGGCGAGGCGGAAATTCCTCCGCACCGATCGCACCGAGGGCGGGCGGGTGATCGAGATCGTCCAGAACCTCGCCCTGGCCCATCCATCCATCGGCTTCACCCTGACCGTGGACGGCCAGGTGCGGCTCGATCTGCCACCCGATCAGGCGGCGCGCGAGCGCGTCCTGGCCGTGCTCGGCGAGGACCTGGCCGACGAGCTGCTGGAGGTGTCGGGCGACGAGCGGGGCATCGGGATCTGGGGCCTGGCCGGTACGCCCCAACTCGCCCGCGCCACCGCAAGGCATCTGCGCATCTATCTCAACGGCCGGATGATCGCCGACCGGTCGATCAACCACGCCATCAAGGAGGCGTATCGCGGACTCATTGAGCCCACGCGCTCGCCGACGATCGTCCTCTTCCTGGAGATGGACCCGTCGCTGGTGGATGTGAACGTGCATCCGAGCAAGGCGGAGGTGCGATTCCGCAACCAGGCATCCATTCACGGGGCGGTCCTGTCGGCCGTGCGCAGCGCGCTGCGCAAGGCGGACCTGACGCCGAGCTTCGACTTGGGGCGGGCCGGGGGAGGCCCGGGCGCGATGGCCGTGCCGCGCCCCGCGCCGGCTGAGTTCGGCACCGGCCTGGCCCCCGGAAGTGCGGTCCCCGCCCCCGGAAGTGGGGCCCTTGGAGTTGAACCAAGCCCGTCCGCATCGGGATCGTCATCGCCTGCCGCTGCGCCCTCGGCGGCGGCGTTCGTCGATTACTTCCGCCGCCTCGATCCGAAGCAGAAAGGCTTCGTCTACAGCGAGATGAAGGAGGCGCTGGCGCGGGAGACGCCGGAGATATTGGAGGAGGAGATCGCCGCCCGCGCGGGCGCCGCTGCTTCCGAAGGCGCCGCAAGTCCATCTTCCGGGGGCGCACCCGAAAATGGACCAGGTCCATTTTCCGGGGGCGACGCCGAAAACGGGACAGGTCCATTTTCCGGGGCAGGTCCATCTTCCGAGGGCGAGGGCGGGGGCGGGAGTCCGGGGGTGGTGCCGATGGTGCGGCAGGCGATCAACGCCCTTCAGGTGCACTCGAGCTTCATCGTCACGCAGGATGAGCAGGGAATCGTCATCATCGATCAGCACGCCCTGCACGAGCGCGTCATCTTCGAGAAGCTTCGCCGGCGACTCGAGAACGGCCCGCTCGAATCGCAACGCCTGCTCATGCCCGCGACCGTCGAGGTGGACGGCCGCCAAGTCGAAGCGCTCGATGAGCTGCGCCCGCTGCTGAAGAAGCTGGGGATCGAGGCGGAGCTGATGGGCCCGAAGACGATCGCCGTGCACGCGTTTACTTCGCTCCAGTTCGAACGCGGCGTGGATCCGGTCTCATTCATGCAGGAATTGCTCGCCCGCGCCGCCGGCGACGGGCTCGGTGACGATCCGGAGGCGGCGCTGCACGAGGTGCTCGACATGATGGCGTGCAAGGCGGCGATCAAGGCCGGCGATCGACTGAAGCCCGCCGAGATCGAGGAACTGCTCGCCTACCGCGAGACGGTCGAGCGCTCGAGCAACTGTCCGCACGGCCGCCCGACAAGCCTCCGCCTGAGCATCCGCGACCTCGAGCGCCAGTTCGGCCGCCGCTAAGAGAAAAGGGGTCGGGAGTCATTTCTATAAGATTCCTGCATCAACAACGTCTATAAAAGAAGTCAAAGGTCATTCTCCTCGCTTCCTGGATTGGAGACGAGCACGGGGTTGAGACGTGAGTCATTGGATCGCGCTACTCAGCGGCTGGTTGATCATGCTCGGCGGGGCGGCGAGCTGCGCCTGGGGGTTGTTAGGCGATCGTTCGCGCGGGCGTCTGCGATGCCCCAAGTGCTGGTATGACATGTCGCATTCGCCGGGACGAACGTGCAGCGAGTGCGGCCGAACGGCGAAGAAGGGCAAGCACCTGCGGCAGACCCGTCGGCACTGGCGATATGTCGCTCTCGGGGCCTTTGTTGTGGCGGCGGGCTGGGTCGTCTGCAGGGGGCCGAAGATCGCCGCCGTCGGCTGGGCGGGGGCCGCGCCGAGCACGCTCATGGTCCTCTGTCTTCCCGAGGTTAATGATGAGCCATCATCGTTGTGGCGCTGGGCGGACGCGGAGCTGACCAGGCGGCTGCGCGCCGACGAGCTTTGGCACTGGCAGTTGAGAATGCTGGTGTGGCGCTGTGTGGATGATGACGATCTGCCCTGGACCTGTTTCGTGACGACGCGCCCCGTGTGGCTGAACGGGGTGCCAGTGCGATGTCGAGTGACGTATCGCAAGCACCGAACGGGATGGAACTGGTTTGACGGTATCCGCGCGCGGATCTCGATGAGCGAGCAGTCAGGCGCAGGGGCGACAACCTTTTGGTGGGGCGCCGCCCATGACGAGATCTGGGTGCTGGGTCATCGGCCGCCGGGAACGGAGAAGCTGGAGATCGATGTCCTGTGCGAAGCGATGGACATCGGCAGAGATGTCCGGTTGTGGGGAGAGGAGATTGCACTGCCCGTCTCCATTCGAGAAGACTGGAGCGAGGTCCTGCGTCCAGTTGATTCACAGGAGGTCGGGGAAGCGCTGCGCGAGACATTACGGTTCTGGATATCGGCCTACAACCTTCGAATCGACAGTCCCACCGGACGATGCACGACGCTTGAAGGCGTTTCACCCGGCGCGAGATTCGAGCTGTGGCGTGATGATGTCTGCGTCGCCACGACGGATGGATGGTGGATGCGCGACGGCTCAGGCGCGCAGCGGACGTTCAGGTGGCGATGGATGGATCCGCAGGCCATCCATGCGCCGGCGAATGTGCAGCTTCCCTGGAAGTGGCTGGACAAAGAGGCGGCGCCGCGCGTCTCGACGCGCGTAGGCAACTGGAGCCTGAGGCTGATCGGCGACCCGGCGGTCGTCCTGGCCAATCATGAGGAATGGCCGGCCGTGCCAGTAGATCAGCCGGTTTCGTACTGGGCCGGGGATATGAAGATCGAACTCGTCTGCGATTGGTACAACGGTCCGCTGCGCCCGAAGACTGCACCGAGGCTTCCGGGACCGCTCGGTATCGGTCGTACGGGACCTCCTGTTGCAGGCTTCTCCACGCCGGAACTCGCCGGGGATTGAAGCAGCAACTCCCGCTCGCGCACGAGCGGTCTCGAAGAACGGCCCGCATGGCGAACCCTGCAGGTTTGCGCGATGAAGCGCCCTTACAACCCCCAGCCTTCGCGGAACTCGGGGCGGATGTATTGTCCCGCCTCGGGCGCGTTGGTCGCCTTCAGGTTCTCCGCGTCCCACTGCAGCTTCACGCCCGTGCGGAAGGCGACGTTGCCCAGCAGGACCGCCTCGCTCCTTCGGCCGCGCTTCCATCTGGACAGGCGGCGTGGAGCAAACCGCCAACCAACAAACCACCGCCCCTCGCCAGGCAGGGGCGGGCCCGGGAAGAGCGGCGGCAGTGTCATCCGGCGCCGTTCGGCGCGATGCGAGTTCGGCGCCTTCAGCGCGTGATCACTTCTTCTCCATCTTCCGCTCGGTGACGCCCTCGAAGCTCTTGAACTCCTTGCCGTCCGGGCCGGTCATGTAGCTGACGACCACATGCCGATCCGGGTTGGACATGTCCATCATGCCCCGGCTGCTGTAGACCTTGCCCGATGCGGGATCGCGGTAGGTGCCGCGTGATGTCATGACCTTCTTGTCCGGGTCGTAGCTGGCCGTCTCGAAGTAGATGGACGTGGCAGTGCTGTCCATCCAGATCGCCTCGTACTGGCCGTCCACGTTGTTGTAACCCAGGTAGCTGATGCCGGTGAACGGGCCCCAGTCCGTCTCGGCCTCGATGACCTCGTGCACGAAGCGTCCGTTGAGGACCCACTCGCGCTTGGCCGTGCCCCTGGAGATCATGGGCTCGCCGCCCGGCTCCATCCAGATCTTGAACATGCCCTCCCACTCGCCGATGAGTTGATCGAGGTGCCTGTGATGCTCGCCGGGCATGCCCGCCTCGATGGCCGCGAGGATATCCGGCGACATCTCGGGTGCCGGGGGCTCCTGTTCCTGCATTTGCTGGGCCGAGGCCTCGGGGGCGGCGCCGAGCCAGCCGGCCCGTCCCGCCGCGAATGCCAGGGCGGTCAGCGCCAGCATCGCCGCGATGTTTCGATTGATACGCATCTGTTCCTGCTCCTTCGTTGTGTGGTTCGTGAGCGTTTCCGGCCGCCGGGGCGGACGCAGCGCCCGCGCAACCAACCGCCGTTTCGCCGGTCTTCTGCCGGCTCGACCAACATACCGAACATATTACGAACAATCAAGGTTCGCGCGTCCCGGGCCGCGGCATCGTACCGGCCGCGGTCGAAATCACAACCGTCCCGCCCCGGCATCCTGAACCGAGCGCCCCAATTCCAGGGGGCGGCCAGAGAACGGAAAACGGTGCCAGGCACCGTTTTGGGGGCCGTTTTCGTGACCCTCCCGGGGGCTCGAGGGGCCGGGGGCCATCAGTCGGCGGTGGGATCCTCGATCCAGTCCCCGTAGCACCGCGGACAGAGGTAGAGGATCAACCTGCGGTAGACCTGGTCCATCAGCTCCTGCGAAGAGAGGCCCCGGGCCTCTTTGATGATCTGCGCCATCTCATCATCGAAATCGCGCAGCAGATCCTCCAGCGTCAGCGGGGGCAACTCCGGCAGGGGATAGGCCTCGATCTTCACCACGTAGAACAGCGGCTCGCCCGGCACGTACAGCGCCCCGCAGCGATGGCAGATGATCGCCCCCGTGCCGGATTGTTCTTCCTCGGCCATGGCTCGCTCCCATCGAAGGTGCGCCCTTATGTTGACCGCCCCCGGAACGACCTGTCAACAGCGACCACGATAGTCGGCCCAGCGCTAGGATATCGCCGCTCATGAACCGCTCGCAGCGCAGACTGGAACGCGAACGCAGGACCGTCGAGTCGATGATCGCCCTGTTCTGCCGCGATGTCCATCAGACAAAAGGCGGCCTGTGCCCGCAGTGCGCTGAACTGGCCGCCTACGCGCACAAGCGGCTGGAGAAGTGCCCGTTCGGCGCCGACAAGCCGACCTGTGCCGACTGCCCCATCCACTGCTATCAGCCGGCCATCAGGGAACAGATTCAGCGGGTCATGCGCTACGCCGGTCCGCGCATGCTTCTCAAGCACCCGTACCTGGCGATTCGCCACATGCTCGACAGCCGGCGCGAGGCGCCGAAGAGACCGCCTCGCCGCGAGGGGTGAATCATCGCATGTACGGATGCCGTCGCGCAAGGCGCTGAACCGGGCCGGACGGGCGGGACGCCCGTCCCACCGAGCTGTTGGCTGTCGGCTTTCGGCGTTTCAGTTTTCAGCTTTCGGCTTTTTCCTCAGGGGCATTCACCCCATGCCGCCAGCAACGCCAGGAGGTCGGCGGTGTCCGTATCGCCGTCGCCATCCACATCGCCGTCGGGCGTGCCCCATGCGGCGAGGAGATAGAGCAGGTCGGCGGTGTCCACATCACCGTCGCCATCGAAGTCGGCCGGACATTCGCTGCCGATGACGACGTGATCCACCACGGCGAAGAAACAGCCGTCGTGCGCAGGGCCCCAGCCGTTGAGGCGCAGCGTGTCGAACTGGACGCCGGAGATGGCGACGGTGTAGTGCTGGTAAGAGGGCGGGAAATCGATGACGGTCGACCCGTTCAACTCGCCGTCGAGATACGCCTCGAGGGTCATACCGTTGCCGACCTCCGAGCCGCCCCAGAACTCGAGGGAAGCGAAGGTCTCGACCTGGCCGGTGGTCATCTTGAACTCGCCGCATCGGCTGTAGGCCATGTGCGGCCCGGGCACCCAGCCGCCGAAGCCGAGCGTATTGGGCGTGGTGAAGTAGGGATCGCCGCCGAGATCGCCGTCCGCCTGCTCGCAGACGAACCAGTTCGGGTCGCCCTGGAGGCGACGGTCGAATTCGAAGAAGGTGATCCCGCCATCCTCGAAGCTGCCGTAGAGTATTCCCTCCTGGAAGTGATCGAAGTCCGCCACGGCCCCGATCGCCGCGCCGGAGAGCGAAAGCACCGCCGTCAAACCGAATACGCACTGCACGTTCATGTTGTGCTCCTTTCCATCTGACCTCGAACCTTCTGCCGGCGAAGCACACGACGCATACAACGAAAGCGCCAGATGTCTCGCGCGGGACACGTCCGGCACCGCGCCGTCGCACGCAGGTCCCTTTCGGGCCGTAGTGTATCGGACGGTCCTCTATGTTCAAGAGAGTTCCAGCCCGGCCGGCGGGCCGGGATGGCGCGTTTCGGCCTGCCGCATCCGCCCAGGCAGCGGTGGGACGGGCGTCTCGCCCGTCCGTTTCCCCCGTCCGTGTCGCACGAGCGAGACGCCCGTGCCACCATTCCGTTGAGTGTTCTCAGTCCGTAGATTCCTCCGTCGCTTCGTCGCTCATCCTCCACGCGCACCCGCACTCGGGGCAGATCGTCGCGCCATCGTTCTCATCGACGGACAGTCCCTTCAGGTCGTACCCGCAGTGCGGGCAGCGACGATGGGAAAGCATGATGCGCTTGACGCGGCCGAAGCGCAGCTTCCGCGCGCCGGTCCATATGCCCAGCATGAACAGCGCCAGGCAGATGATGTTGACGAGGGTGAGGATCTTGCCCACGGTGTCGAGCCCGCCGCGGAACAGATAGGCCCGCAGGAGCATGGTCGTCATCCCGCCGGCGCCGAGAATGAAGAACGTCCAGCCCGCGATGCGGCTGGCGCGCCGATAGGCCGGGCCGATGTCCTCGGCGATCGCGCGCAGCACATCGGCCTCGATCGCATCGTGCCGATGCAGCATGTGCATCATCACCGGATCGAGCTGCGCGACTTTCCGTCCGCGCGCATCGCGGATGTGCATTGAGGGCTTCGTCCTGCCTTCCTGTTCACTCATCCCAGTCGTTCGCTCCCGCGGATATTCATCCGCGGCTGTCATCCCCTTCGTCGCTCCGTCGCTTCGTCGCTCAACTTCCACCCACATCCGCACTCCGGACACACCGTCGCGCCATCGCGCTCATCGACGGCCAGGTTCTTCAGGTCATAGCCGCAGTGCGGGCAGCGGCCGTGCCTGAGCATCGCGGCCTTCACGTGCCCGAAGCGCAGTCGCCTGATGATGCACCAGGTCATCCAGAGCATGAGCACGTAGAACACGACCGAAGCGTGCTTGGCGTACGCAGCGTCGGTCAAACCCCCGAGGATGAGCTCGGTCACGAACAGGCCGCACACGGCGACCAGGGCGAGCACGGCCACGATCAGCGCAGCCCGCTCCCACGCCGTGACCCGCACACCCTTCTCGTTGGCGATCGCGCGCAGGGTCTCGGCCTCGATCACATCATGTCGACGCAGAAGATGCATCGCCACCGGATCGAGCTGCGTCACCTTCCGCCCGCGCGCATCGCGGATGTGCCTCGCTCGCTTCGGCCTGTTCTGCTCGCTGTCCATGGAGCTTACCTGCTCATATTTCGGCGTCCCCGCGGATATTCATCCGCGGCTCTCATTCCCTTCGTCGCTCCGTCGCTTCGTCGCTTCGTCGCTCACCTTCCACGCACACCCGCACTCGGGACATACCGTCGCGCCATCCTGCTCGTCCGTCGGCAGGCCGCGCAGATCATACCCGCAGTGCGGGCACCGCCGATGCGCCAGCATCACCTTCCGGATCTTCCTGAACCGCACCTGCCGGGCGTGTACCCACAGGATGATGGGCCAAGCCAGCATGTTGAGCATCGCCACGCGACTGAAGTCGAAGATCTCCATCCACCGGCCGCGTATGCAGACATCGACCGTGTGAATGATGAACACGATGAACATGATCGCGACTGCGACGAAGAACACGCGGGCCAGCTTCCGCTGCTGGTCCGTGAGGCCGCTGCCGACTTCCTCGGCCATCGCCCGCAGGGCCTCGGCCTCGATGATGTCGTGCCGGCGGAGCAGCCGCAACTCGACCGGATCGAGCTGCGTGACCTTCCGTCCGCGCGCATCCTTGATGTGCGTGAGCCGCTCCGTCTTGCTTCGTTTGCTGCTCGCCATATTCACACGCACGCGTGCATATTCATCCGCGGCTCTGACCCCTCACTCCCTCAGTCCCTTGGTCCCTCAGTCCCTGCCTCACCCATCCTCCACGCACACCCGCACTCGGGACAAATGGTTGCCCCATCTTGCGCATCCGCGGCCAACCCGCGAATGTCATACCCGCAGTGCGGGCAGTGGCGGTGCTCGAGCATGATCCGGCAAATGCGCTCCCATCGCCTCCGCCGGGCCCTCCGGAAGCCGAAGTACAGCCACGCCAGAGGGTAGATGAAATAGAGGACGGCGAACCCGATCAGAACCGGGTCCCAGCCCCGCCACCGGTTGAAGATTTGGAAGTAGCCGAAGAACGCGGCATACCACAGGACGATCCAGATCGGCGTCCACAGCGCCGCCCGCGGCCGCCTTCTCACCTCCAGGGGATCGATCGCCGCCGCGATGGCGCGCAGATCCTCGGCCGGGATCGCCTCGTGTCGATGCAGCAGATGCAGCGCCACCGGATCGAGCTGCGTCACCTTCCGCCCGCGCGCATCGGTGATGTGTCCCCGCCGCTCGGCTTTCGATGGGCCGTGATCTGCCATGCACTCGTACCGTCCCTGACAGCATACGCGAAGGCGGCGGCGATGGCCCGTCATCATCCGCCCCCGGGTCGGGCGGTGCGCGCATGGCCCGCCGATGCCCCGCCCGTTACACTGGCCGCCTCGCCAGGAGGATGCACCATGACGCAGCGATCCATCACCCGCCGGACATTCCTCAAGACGACCGCGGCCGCCGCGGCGGCCATGCCGCTGCTCCACCCCCGGACCGCCCGTGCGGCCGCCCGCGTTTCGGCCAACGAGCGGTTGAACATTGCCGTCGTCGGAACTCAGAACCAGGCGTGGTGGAACATCCAGCACATCACGGGCGAGAACATCATCGCCCTGTGCGATGTCGATGCCAATCATCTGGCCCGCGCCGCCGAGAGCTTTCCCAAGGCCGCGCAGTATCGAGATTTCCGAAAGATGCTCGACAAGCAGCGCGACATCGATGCGGTCCTCGTCGCGACGCCCGATCACATCCACGCGCCCGCTTCGCTGATGGCCATGCGCCTCGGCAAGCACGTCTACTGCGAAAAGCCGCTGGCGCATTCTGTGTATGAAGCGCGGGTTATGGCCCGGCTGGCCGCCGAGCGCGGCCTCGCCACGCAGATGGGCACGCAGATCCACGCCGGCTCCAACTATCGACGCGTCGTCGAGCTCATCCAGGGCGGGGCGATCGGGCCCGTGCGCGAGGTGCACGTCTGGTGCGGCAAGAGCTGGTCCAACGGCCGATTCAAGTTCGGCAAGCCCGCGCCCGCGTACCTGGACTGGGAGCTGTGGCTCGGTCCCTCGCCGAAGCGGCCGTACTCGGAGGGCGTGCACCCGGCCAACTGGCGCCGCTTCTGGGACTGGGGCACGGGCACGCTGGGCGACATGGCCTGCCATCACATGGACCTCGCCTGGTGGGCGCTGAACCTCCGCCATCCCACCACCATCCGCGCGCTGGGGCCGAAGGTGCACGATGTCGGCACCCCCGACGGCATGATCGTGCGCTACGAGCATCCCGCGCGCGGCGAGATGCCGCCGATGAAGGTGACGTGGTACGACGGAGAGAACCCGCCTTCGATCCTCTCGGCGCTGAAGACCAAGGATGGCGCGCCGCTGCAGTGGGGCTACGGCCAGATCTTTGTCGGCGATGAAGGGATGCTCATCGCCGATTACGGCAGGCACCTCCTCCTTCCGGAGGAGAAGTTCGCCGACTATAAGCGGCCCGAGCCTTCCATTCCCGATTCGATCGGCCATCATGCCGAGTGGATTGCCGCGTGCAAGACGGGCAGCGCTACGACGTGCAACTTCGATTACTCCGGGGCCCTGACCGAAGCGGTCCTGCTGGGCAACATCGCCTTCCGCACGGGCGTGAAGCTGCAATGGGATGCCGAGAACATGAAGGCGACCAACGCCCCCGAGGCGGATCAGTACATTCATCCGGAATTCCGCCCCGGCTGGATGCTGTGAGCGCGGCCGGCGAAACGGAACCCGCCCCGCCCGATCCGGTGCGCTCGGCCTCGCGGTTCTCCGAAGGCGATCTCTGTCTCGGCGTCCGCCTGCCTCTCGGCAATGATTCTCCGACCCCCGTCCGCATTCGGGATTACCGCGAGCGGCCCATAGCCCAGGCGAGTTCGGGCATCTTCATGATCAATACGGCGGAGGCGAAGATGAGACCACCTGTGGCGATGAGAGCGATGAGAACGCCCAGCGAGCTGAGCCAGTGATCCTTCGTGGCCGGAAGTAACGATGAAACAATCAGCAGGCAGGCGACCATCAATATGGTAGCGATGATCGACTTGACCCAGCTTGTCATAACATCACGATCGACGAGCTCGCCGATGCGGCGACGGAGCAGGATATTAAGAACCACGACCTGGATGATGGAGCAGATGGAGGTTGACCAGGCCAGGCCGGCCTCGCGCAGGGGGGTCCAGATCAGCGTACAATTCAGAACGAAGTTAAGAACGACGACACAGATGCCGGTCTTGACGGGCGTGGTGGAATCGCCCTTCGCATAGAAGGCGCGAGTGAGAACGTGCGTCATGGAGAACGCCCAGATCGCCGGGGCGTAGCCGAGCAGGACGCGGGCCACGCGCACCGTGTCGGAGGTGGTGAAGTCTCCGCCCTGGAGGATGACCGCCGTGAGCGGCTGGCGCACGAGAATCAGCCCCGCGCTGGCGGGCAGGCCGATGAAGATGACCAATCGCAGGCCGCGGCGGACGATGTCGGCGAATGCGCGATCATCATCGATGAGCCGCGCCAGGGTGGGGAAGATCGCGGTCGCAATGGCGATGCCGAACACGCCTAGCGGGAACTGGTAGAGGCGCTGGGCGAAGGTGACGGCCGCCATCGCGCCTTCCGTGAGCGGATAGTCGAAGCCGAAGATCCTCGGGCCGATGACCGTCGGATAGCTGGCGATGATGCCGTCAAGAAGCACGTTGAGCTGGAGGACGCCCAGACCGAGGATCATCGGCCCGGCCTGGCGGAGGACGCGGCGCAGCGGCTCGCGCGCGCCTTCACGATCGCGCACCCACCACTTGCGATCGCGCAGCGCCCACAGCGACCAGCTCACCTGGAGGATACCGGCCACGACGACGGACCCGGCGACGCAGCCGATGTGGATGAGACGGGAGCGTTCATAATCCGGCGCCTCGACATCGCCCGGGAAAAAGAAAGACAGCCCGATGATGGTGGCGATGAGGCAGAGGTTGAGAACGATCGGCGCGGCCGCGGTGGGACCGAAGCGGCCGTGCACCTGGAGCATCGCGCCGAGCACGGCGACCGTGCACACAAGCGGCATGTACGGCAGCATCACCATTAACAGCCACAGCGCCAGGTTGGAATGGCCCGTCTGATGCGAGATCGTGAAGAGGATCAACTCGCTGATGAGGACGACTATGCCGAGGACGATGACGAGGAGAGAGATGGTCAGCGACGCCAGACGCCGTGCGACTTGCGGATCGTCCCGATCAAGCCGGCTGTAGACGGGGAGGAACGCCGCGGCCAGCGCCCCCTCGCCGAACAGGCGGCGGAAGAGGTTGGGGATCATGAACGCGAAGAAGAACGCATCGGTGAGCGAGCCGGCGCCGAAGATGCGGCTGAACGACGCCTCCCGCGCCAGGCCGGTGATGCGGCTGAGGAGCGTGAGCAGGGAGACGTTGCGGGCATGTCGCTCGAAGCGGTCGGTCATTCTGGAAGCATATCGGCCGGGGAGGGAAGTTCACCGCAGAGACGCGGAGGAAGAGACGGAGAGATTGAGAGACGAAGAGACGGGGCGGTGGAGCGACGAAGCGACGGAGCGACGAAGGGGCGGAGCGGGCCGGTGGACAAAGTGCATGGCGATCCGGCCGAATCGCGTGGACAGTTCGAATCACTACCGGGTCGACTCTCTTCTATCCCCCTCTGTGTCCTCGGTGTCATCTGTGGTTTTCCCTTCCTTCTCTTCGGATTGGGGAAACGGCGTCATCCGTGCGAAGGATGTGCCGCACTCCGGGCAGGCGCCGATGCCCTGCTCGGTGGGTGTGCCGCGGAGGTCGTAGCCGCACTCGCGGCATTCGATGTCCTGGCGGTCGAAGGCGCGGGCGGGGACGACGGCCAGCGGCCGCAACGCCGAGGCCATGACGAGGAGGCCGAGGGCTGGAATCACGAGGGCCCCGATCGAGTGTTCATACAGAACATCCGCGAGAGCAAGGAAGACCAGCGCGGCGAGGAGGCCGGCGGCAAGCATAGTCAGCCAATACTCGATGCCCATCGATCGCCAACGTCTGCTCCGCCTGCCGAAGGTCAGGCTTGGAGGGGCAATCCACTGCCCGCGGTGGATGGCCGAGCCGCATTCGGAGCAGCGGCCCCAACCGCGCTGATCGAATGACACCTCGCGGCAATCCATTCCGCAGCGATGACACGGCTTGTCCTCAACGCCATCAGCGGTGCTCTCTCTGACGATCCAATCTGCTGCGAGGTAGACAATGATCAGAAGGCAGTAGGCGGCCATCGCGAAGAGTATTGCCATCGGGGAAGCAATCTCCGAGAAGGAAACCGACGTGGAAAGACCGCCGGGCGATGGCAGGTTGCGTATCACAACCCAGACGATGAGGGGCGTGATGATCGGCGTTGCGGTGAAGATCAGAGTCGGCAGCGCGAGTCGCCGCGCGGCCCGTCGTCTGTATTTGGCTTGATGGAGGGCCTGAAGCAGTGCATATCGCCAGAACGCGCGCCGGCGCCGCTCGGCGGGCCCGGCGAAGGGGCGGAAGAACCAGATCCCCCAGCAGACCAGACCGGCGACGGCCACGCTCGGGAGGCCGTCGGTACGCACGTTCGTGAGCGGGGCGAACGCCCAGGCGGCGAGAACATCAATCGCCGGCCAGATGAATGCGAGGAGGACGAGGATCGAGAACCCGCGCCGCGTGACCGCACGGATGAGGAGAAGCGTGTAACCGCCCAGGGCCAGCCAGTAGCATGCCACCACATACGGGGGCGTCCGAAACAAGCCAGCACTGAAGAGAGGCCAGCCCCACCGGATGAAGATGAGCAGGGCGGGCACGATGATGGCGCCGACCAGAATCAGCCGGTTCGCTCGGTGAGTCGCGCGTTCCACCAGTGACGCTCTCATTGAACCCCCTCTTAATCCCCCCTCTGTGTTCTCCGTGCTCTCCGTGGTTTATCTCTTCTCTTCTTCGGATTGTGGCAAGGGCACTGTTCGCACGAAGGGCGTGCCGCACTCGCCGCAGCGGCCGACGCCCTGCTCGGTCGGCGTGCCCCGCAGATCGTGGCCGCACTTCCGACAGCGGATGGAGCGATCGTAATAACGCGCCAGCCGCGTGCGGTAGAGGCGGGTGGCGAAGGCCAGCAGGAGCAAACAGAGGCTCAGGTCGATGGCGGCGGTCACGTCGGAAGGCAGGGAGCCGATGAACCGGGCGATGCGCGGCGCGGCGCTGGACGTGGGGTCGGCCTTGATGGACCACTCGAAGATCTGAGCGCTGGCCGGGATGAGCACAAGGGCGGCGGCGAGGACGAGCAGCGTAAGCAGGGCCGGCTGGCCGAGGATGCGCATCAGCATGCCCGCGGCGGGCGGCGAGGGGTCGTTCCACTGGGCGATGTGGAGATCGGCGCCGCAGCGAGGGCATGGCGCGTGGCCGGCATCGTTGAACTCGGTCTTTGTATACGGCTCGCCGCAGGCGAAGCACGGACGCCCACCGGACACGATCCTGCATTGCCCGCGCCACAGGCGCACGAGCAGGGCGATGCTGATCATCAGCCAGACGGTGAATGAAATGATGATCACCCGCGCGGTGTGGGCGGGGCTCAGCAGCGGCCAGACGATGACCGGCGGAACCGCGCAGGCGACGAACACGCCGATGAACAGCAGCCATACCCGCCACGACTGGAAAAGCTGATCGAACGCGAACCGGTGCAGGGCGAGGCGCATGCGGTTGACCGGCCCGCCGACCGGCTGGAGGGCCCACAGCCAGGCGGTGATGATGATCACGCCCAGCACGTTGGCCATCCCGTCCAGCCAGGTTACATGACGATTCAGGAAGGCAATGCCCTGGCTGATTTCATCGAGGACCGACCAGGCCAGGACGATGAGGGCAATGACCGGCAAGCTCCCCAGCCATCGCGCGCGCCAGAGCAGGTAGGTCAGGGCACCAAAGGCCAGCAGGTGCAGCGTCTTGTCGCTGGCCGGCACCTCCGGCGCCAGCATGAGCCTCGGCCAGTGCGTGGCGATCGTCAGGCCCAGCGCGTACAGGAGGAACGCAGTGCGCCAGGGTCGGGCGAAACGGCGAAGAAGCGCGGCGGGCTCAGACATGGGCGGGACGGCCGGAGCCCTCCCTGGCATTCGGCCCCCGGAAGTTCTCCTCAGTAGTGCTGATCTCCGGTTCGGCCGGCCCCCGGGAGTCTTCATCGGCGTTGCTGTTCTCTGTTTCGGCAGTGTCCCGGGCGGCAGCTTCTCCGTCGGGCTTCATCTCCATCTCCGCCGGCGCGGCAACTGCCGAATCGACAGCCGCGGAGGTGACTTGACCGTCGGAGGCGATAACCGGCTCGGCGGGCGCCTCGGCCGTCGGCGGAGCCGGCTGCGGTTCGTTTTGTTGCCCGTTCCAGTGCTCGATCAGATGCTGCGCGAGCTTGCGGTAGTCCAGCGCGCCGGGGCACCATGGCTCGTAGTCGAAGATCGTCTTGCCAAAGCTGGGGGCTTCGGCGAGCTTGATATTGCGGCGGACAGGCGGGCGCAGCACGCGGCAGTCCCGCCAAGGGACGTCCTGGTCGCGCGTGGACTGGAAGAAGGCATCCAGGTCGGCGACGACCTCCTTGGCCAGCGTGGTCTGGCCCTCGTGCATGCACAGGATGATCCCGGTGACGCGTAAGGCGGGGTTGACCGAGCGGCAGACCAGCCCGACGGTCTCCAGCAGGCGGCCCACGCCCTGAAGGGCCAGGAAGTGGGCCTGCATGGGCACAAAGATCTCCGTGGCCAGGGCGAGAGCGTTGAGCGTCAGCAAGCCCAGGCTGGGAGGGCAGTCGATGAGAACCAGGTCGTACTCGTCGGCGAGCGGCCGAAACTTCCGCCGCAGGATGTCCTGCCGGTCGGGGGCCGCGGCCAGCTCAGTCTCCGCCCCGGCCAGATCGACCTCGGCGAGCATGGCGTCCAGATTCGGCCTCGCCCGGCGGATCAGGACATCTTCGGCCCGGCAGTCCGGGTCGATGAGCAGGTCATAGACGGTGCGGTCAAACTCCGACGCGTCGATGCCCAGATGGAGCGTGAGGTGGGCCTGGGGATCCAGGTCGATGAGGCAGACCCGCCGGCCGTCCTGGGCCATCGCCGCCCCGAGGTTGACCGCGGAGGTGGTCTTGCCCACCCCGCCCTTCTGGTTGAGCATGGCGATGATGCGGGTCGTGGCCGTCCGTGGCTGAGTCGCGGCAGAACTGTCCATGATTGGAGTATATCGGCCAGGTGGCGCAACTTTCGCCCGCAACGGAGGCCCCGGGGCGGGGGCGATGCGGAGGTTGCCGGTCGCTGTCGGCGCTCGGGCGGTTTAGGATGGCTTCTTGGCGACGGCCGGACCGCCGGACCGCCCGACCGCCGTCTGACCCTTCACGCCTCCCGGTCTTCCGCCCATGCCCACGATCAGCGACACGGCCGTGTGCATCCGGCGCTGGGATTTCTCCGAGACCTCCCAGACGGTGAGCCTCTTCACACGCGAGCACGGGATCATCCGCGGCCTGGCCAAAGGAGCGAAGCGCGAGAAGGGCTCTTTTTCCGGCGGGCTGGACGTGCTGACCCGCGGCCACGTGGTCGCCATCGTCAAGCCCGGCCGCGAACTGGCCACGCTCACCGAATGGCACCTGCAGGAAACGTACCGCGTGCTGCGCCAGCGCCTGGATGCGAACCGCGCCGGCCTGTACATGGCCGACCTCGTCCATCACATGCTTACCGATCAGGATCCGCATCCGCCGCTGTTCGATGCGCTGGTTGGCGCCCTCGGCGAGATGACGGATTCATCGAAGATCGAGACGGCCCTGCTGATGCTCCAGTGGCGTGTCCTGGAGGAGAGCGGTTATCGGCCCGAGCTGGAGCGGGACGCCGAGACGGGGCGCCCCCTGCCGGAGGAAGCAGAGGCACTGGCCTTCAGCGCCAGAGCGGGGGGCGTTGTGGTTTCGCCGACGGGCTCCGATCACTGGCGGGTCCGCCGGACGACGATCAGTCTTCTGCGGGCGCTGTCCGAAGGTCGCCCACTTGAGGGATCTGATGCCGAAGTGGTCCGGCGAGCGAACCGGCTGCTGGCGGTGTACTGCCGGGAGTTGATCGGCGCGGAGTTGCCGACGGTGCGGTGGGCATTCTCGGACCTGAACGGATGAGCCTCATTCCCCGCCGGTGACTCGAAACTGTCCGTGGTGCCAAGAGACGGGTGAGCGCGGCCGGGCCGGCGGCCGATAGAGAGCGAGGAGTCGGCGGCTGTCACCGAACCGGCGTGCCAATGCCGCAGACGTCGGGGGAAGCGGGTGGATGTCGCCGCGCGAGGGAGAGGACGGGATACCTGCAGTGCAGACGCCGGCCCTGGAAAAGATTCTGGCCTGTCCGAAGCTGCCAAGCCTGCCCATGGTGGCCATGCAGGTGCTGGAGCTGACCGAGCAGGAGGACGTTGACCTCAGGAAGATCGCCTCCGTCATCCAGTTCGATCAGGCCTTGGCCATGAAGGTGCTGCGGACGGTCAATTCCAGCTATTACGGCCTGCCCAAATCCTGCACGACGATCCACCAGGCGCTGGTTTACCTCGGTGTGAACACGGTCAAGACGATCGTTCTGGGGTTCAGCCTCACCGACAGCCTCGGCAATGAAGGGGAGGACGAGGCCTGCTTCGATTTCGTCAGCTACTGGCGGCGGGGGCTGTACTCGGCGGCGGCGGCGCGGGTGATTGCCTCCCGAACGCATGCTTGCCCCTCGGAGGAAGCGTTCTTTGCCGCTCTACTCCAGGACATCGGAATGGTGGCCCTCTATCGGGCGCTCGGGGAGGACTACTTGCGGGCGATCGAAGAGGCCGGCGAGGCGCACCGCCACCTTCCTGCCATCGAAGCGCGGCTTTTCGGCCTCGACCATGCCGAGATCAGTGCGGCGATGGCCGAGCGCTGGAAGCTGCCGGAACCGCTTGTGGAAACCGTCCGCCATCACCATCGCTCGGGCGACGCCCCGCCCCAGTGGCATCCGCTGGTGCGAACCGTCGAGTTGAGCGGGCTGGTGGCGGAAAGCCTGATCATGCCCGATTCCGAGGGAGTGATCGAAACGCTCGCCATCCTCGGCTCGGAATGGTTCGATCTGGAGAGCAGCGAAACGTGCGGAATCCTCGAGCAGGTGGGCGAGGCGGCGGCGGAGCTGTCCACGCTGTTCAATCTTCCCTCCGGCGAGGAGCCGGCCATTGACGCGATCCTCCTGGCGGCCGAGGAGCGGCTCGTTCAGCATCAGATCCGGATGGAGCGTCAGACCGAGGAGTTGAAGAAGTCCAACGAAGTGCTGGCCCGGCAGACGCTTTCCGATCCGCTGACCGGCCTGGCCAATCGCCGTCACTTCGACGAGGAGCTGGAGCGGTGCTTCCTCCAGGCCGTGTCGTTCAAGGCATCATTGGGATTGATCTTCTGCGACCTGGACAAATTCAAATCGATCAACGACGCGCACGGGCACCAGGTGGGCGACGCCGTCCTCGGGCAAGTGGCGCACACGATGCGGGAACACATCGGCGAGGCCGGTCTGGTGGCCCGGTACGGGGGCGAGGAGTTCGCCATCATTCTCCCGGGAGCCGGTCGCATCGAGACTACGAAGATCGCCGAGGGCCTGCGCCAGCGTCTGGCGGGCTCCCCGGTGGATCTGCGGGCCCTGGAGGTGGAGACTCGGGAGCTGACGGTGACCGTCAGCTTCGGGGTGGCGGCTTATGAGACGTGCGTGGCGGACGTCCTCACCAAGCCTGAGCTGCTGGTGCGCGTGGCCGATCAGGCCGTCTATGCCGCCAAGGGGGCCGGGCGGAACTGTGTTCGCGTCTTCTCCCCGGCGCGGGCCAGGAACAAGGCGGCCTGAGCGGGACAGGCCGGCGTGGCCGCGGCATGGGGTTTTCGTTGGAGCCACGGCGGATGAGGGCCGATGAATCAGCAGAACTCTGCAGGTGGTGGATTCATGGAGATTGGTTCCGCTTCCGGAGTGACCACAACGCGCCATGACCGCGCATGGTCAGAGTCCGGTGCATTGTGAGGAAGAGGAGACTTCCGAATGCCCGCGCTGAACTTCGAGACCGTCCTGAGCTGTTCCGGTCTTCCCTCGCTCTCCGCGGTCGCCATCCAGGTGCTGGAGCTGACGCGGGACGAGAACGTGAAGCTGAAGGAGATCGCCTCCGTCGTCGAGAAGGATCAGGCGCTGACCGCCAAGATCCTGAGGACGATCAATTCCAGCTACTACGGTCTGGCCAAGCCGTGCCCCACGATTGCGCGGGCCCTGGCCTATCTCGGCCTGAACACAGTCAAGTCACTCTTGCTGGGCTTCACGCTCGTTGATGTGACCAAGCAGACCGAGGAAGGCTTCGACTTGATTGACTACTGGCGCCGGTGCCTGTACTCGGCCGCGGCGGCGCGACGTATCGCAACGCAGAGCGGCACCTGCGATCCGGAGGAGGCGTTCATTGCGGCGCTGGTGCAGGACATGGGTATGCTGGCGATCCACGCCTCTTCCCCTGTGCCTTATGCGTGCCTCGTGCAGCAGACCAAGGGCGATCATCGCCGGCTGCCTGAAATGGAACGGGCCGTGTTCGGCTTCGATCACGCCGAGGTCGGAGCGCGCCTCGCCGAGCAGTGGCGCTTCCCGACGCAGTCCGTGGAGGCGATCCGTCACCACCACGATGCCGACCCGTGCCACCACCTCAAGCTGGTTCGCCCGGTATGGCTCGGGTATGAGTTGGCCACGGTGGTCCGTCTCTCCGATCCGGCGCCCGCATTGAGCCGAGTCGGCATGCGCGCCGATCAGTGGTTCGGATTCAGCCGGGACGAGTTGAAGAAACTGATCCGGGAGATCGCCGAGGACGCCGAGGAGCTCAGTGACCTGTTCACCGTGGAGACGGGCAAGGCGCCCGATATCGAGCGCATCCTCTCGGAGGCGGAGAGCGCCTTCGTGCAACACCAACTCACCGTCCAGCATGAGATGGATACGCTCCAGAAGACCAACAATCAACTGGCCGCGCAGGTCAACACCGACCCGTTGACGAAAGTGGGCAACCGGAAGAGTTTCGATGACAAGACCGCGACCTACTTCGGTCAGGCATCGTCCTTCGACGGTTATCTGGCGCTGCTCCTGCTCGATATCGACGGGTTCAAGGCGATCAACGACCGGCACGGCCACCAACTCGGCGACGCGGTGCTCATCGAGCTGGCCGGGCGTCTCACGCAGACCGTGCGGGAAATCGACCAGGTGTGTCGTTTCGGCGGTGACGAGTTCGCCGTCATCCTTCCCGGCGCTTCCCTCAAGGAGGCGGCCACGGTGGCCCGTCGCCTGTGCGCGGCGATCGCCGATCAGCCGTTCGACGCTGCCGGTGAATCGGTGGAGGAGCCGCTGACGGTGACGATCAGCGTGGGCCTGGCCGTCTTTCAGCCTCGGACGGCGACGGCGTTCGGCAACCACGAGCAGCTCGTTCAGGCCGCGGACAAGGCGATGTACGCGGCGAAACAGGCCCACGGCAACTGCGTGCGCGTCTTCTCGCCGGTCCGAAAAGAGTCTGAGGCCGCATAACAGGGGCGGCCGCGCCGCCCGCGGGCCCCGAGAGGCGGTTTTCGCTGGAGGCCGGCCCGCTCGATGCCGAAGAATCAGCGGCATCCCCGCGGCGATGGAACCAAGCCGGGCGTTCCCGCCACCATCATCCGTACCGTCAGAGCGTTGATCGGCGCCGGCGGAGGAATCCCGGAGATTCGGCGCGATGAAAGCGCTTTCACTTGAGCAGGTCCTCGATTGCCCGAGGCTGCCATCTCTCCCCACCATCGCCGTCCAGCTTCTGGACCTGACCCGAGACGAGAATGTCAGACTCCGGGAGATCGGGCGCCTGGTCCAGCACGATCCGGCGCTGACAGCGAAGATATTGCGGACGGTCAACTCGCCCTATTACGGCCTCTCCAAGCCCTGCCCGACCATCCTGCGCGCGATCACCTATCTTGGGCTGGACACCGTCAAATCGCTGGTGCTGAGCTTCAGCCTCGTGGATCTGACGAAACAGGCGGAGGATGGCTTCGACCTCGTCGACTTCTGGCGCCGCGCCCTGTATTCCGCCGCCGTCGTCCGGCGCATCACGACCCTGAGCGGAATGTGCGATCCGGACGAGGCGTTCGCGGCGGCGCTGATGCAGGACATCGGCATGATCGCGCTCCACGCCGCGGCCCCCACACCGTACAGATTCATTCTCGCCCAGACCGCCAGGGATCATCACCGTCTGCCGGCGGTGGAACGCAACGCGTTCGGCATCGATCATGCCGAAGTCGGGGCCGCGCTGGGCCGGCGGTGGCGTCTTCCGTCAGAGATGGTCGCCGCGATCCGTCACCATCATGACCTCCAGCAGACCCAGCATATCGAACTCGTCTGCGCCCTGGCACTGGCTTATGAGATCACGGCCGCGGTCACGCTGATCGAACTCTCTTCGGCCCCGGACCGCGTCGAGCGTCTGGCGTTTCAGTGGTTCGGGTTCAGTCTCAAGAAGGTCAAGGAGTTGACAGCGGCCGCGATCGATGATGCCGGCGAGCTCAGTGCGCTATTGCGCGTGGACATCGGCAGTCCGCCCAACACGAATGAGATTCTCTCTCAGGCCGAGGAGGCCTTCATCCGGCATCAGGTGGGCATTCGACGGGAGACGGAGACGGTTGGCGATGAAACCGAGGATCGGACCGTGCTCGCCACCACCGACCCTCTGACGCAGGTGGGTAACCGGAATTGCTTCAACGAGGCGCTCACCGGCGCTCTGGAGGCTGCGCGGACGTCGGGCGGCTCCGTGGGACTGATCATCGTCGATGCGGATCGGTTCAAGATCATCAATGACACGTTCGGCCACGATGTCGGCGATGCGTTGCTCGTCGAGCTGGCAGCGCGACTGAGAAGAACGAAGCGGGATGGCGATGTCCTCTGCCGTCTCGGCGGGGAAGAGTTCGGCCTCGTGGTTCCCAGCGCCGCCGTTCGGGAGGTTGCCGTCCTCGCCGAGAGTCTGCGCGTGGCGGTCTGTGCGCGACCCTTTGAAGTGACCACCGCGACCGGTTCCGGGGAGTCGCTGAAGGTGACGGTCAGCGTGGGTGTGGTCGTGTTCGACGCCAGGGCGAACAGCACAACGTCATCGCCGGAACTGCTCGTCAAGGCCGCTGACAAGGCGCTTCGCGCGGCCAAAGAGGCCGGTCGTAACCAGGTGCGCGTGTTTCGGTCCGACAGCGGGCTGGCGGCGGCGTGACCGGAGCTTGGCCCGGAGACGCGTCCGGATCCTCCGCCCGGCCGTCAGGCATCGATCGACCCTTCAGGTCGTCGGCGTCAGCCGCCCCACCACGACCGGGCGAACCGGAAACTCCGTGTGGAGCGCGCCAAGATCGTCAAGCGTCACGGCGTTGATGCGATCAAGCTCTTCTTCCAGCGAGCGGTACTGGCCGAGATACAGCCACAACTGGCCGAGACGGCGCATGCGGCCGGCCGGCAGCTCGCCGTGCAGCGTCGCCGCGGTGGCGACTTTGCTCCGCACCCGCAGCAGGTCGTCCTCGGTGAGCGAGTCGATGAGCTTGCCGGCCTCCTGAAGTGCGATGCGCTCGATCCGTTCGGCGTTCGTAGGCGCTCCGGAGCAATACACGATGTACTCGCCCAGCCCGTCACGACCGTCGTAATGCACCTGGGCCTCTTCGGCCAGGCCGGTCTCGATCAGGGCCCAATAGAGGCGGGAGCCCTCGCTGTCGCCGAGGATCTGGGCCAACATTGCGGCCGCGTAGCGCCGCTCGTCGTTCATCGCCGGCGCCGGGCAGAGCATCATCACGTAGTGCTGATTGACCTTCTCCGAGTCGATGGTGAACTGCCGGTCTGTCGTCCGCGCGTCAGGGTGCTGGCGCCGGGGCCGGGTGGTCTGCCAGTGTCCGCAGTGCCCGGCGAAGCGACCGATCATCCCCTCGAAATCCAGCTTTCCGGCCAGGGCGACGGTCATGTTGTCCGCCGAGTATCGATTCTCGAAGTAGTCGGCCATCTGCTGGCGGGTCATTCCGGCGACGGTCTCCGCCGTGCCCAGCACGCGATGACTGAGCGGGTGGGAGCCGTAATACACCTCCATGGCCCGCTCATAGAGCACCCAGAAGGGATGGTCCCGGTACATGGCGATCTCTTCGAGGATCACCGGCTTCTCGCTGTCGAAATCCTCCGGGCGGAGGGCCGGCCGCAAGATATCGGCGAGGATCTCCTCGGCCCGGGGCAGATGCTCGGGCAGACAGTGAGCCCAGAAGGCGGTCTGCTCGGCGGTGGTGTAGGCGTTGTGCTCGGCGCCGATCTCGTCGAACTCGCGATCGACATCGGCGGCGCTGCGTCTGGCCGTGCCCTTGAACATCATGTGTTCGAGGAAGTGGCTTACGCCCATCACGGCCGGGTCCTCATCACGAGCACCGGTCTTGACGAAGAAGCCGACGGCCGCGGTGTGAGCCGACTCATCGACCTCGGCGATGATCTTCAGGCCGTTGTCCAGCGTCTGTTCTTTGAACTCGATCGGCATGGGGCAAGTGTAGCGGGCGGAGGTCGATTCGGCTCGCCGCACCGCGGGCTCATCGCCCTCGACAGCCGCCGTTCAGCCGCGGCCGGCCGGCGATCACTTCCCCGTGAAGAACCTTCGGAAGGAGTGGACCGTCACCGCCCGGCCGATGGCCCCGATGGACTCGGTGAGCGGGATCTCCTTCGGGCAGGCCTTGACACAGTTCTGCGCATTGCCGCAATCGCTGATGCCGCCCGGGCCCATCAGCGCGTCCAGGCGCTTCTGCGCCAACACCTTGCCCGTGCCGTGCTCGTTGAACAACCTCGACTGGCTGATGGCATGGGCGCCGATGAACGAGCGAGTCCACTTCTCCCCGTCCGGTTCGAGGACGAACTGGGGGCAGGCCTCCAGGCAGCAGCCGCAGCTCATGCATTCGCTGAGCTTGTATCGCTCCTGCTGGTGATCGGGCGTGTCCTGCGGCCCCGGCCCCAAGTGATAGGTCCCGTCGATGGGCACCCACGCCTTCACGCGGATGAGGGCGTTGAACAGCCGGCGACGATCGACCATCAGGTCGCGCACGAGGGGGAACTTGCTCATCGGCTCGAGGGTGATCTCATCGCCGTCGTTGGGGGCGTATTCATCCAGCAGACAACTGCAGCTTTGCCGCACCCGGCCGTTGATGAGCATCGTGCAGGCCCCGCACACCTCCTCCAGGCAGCAGGCGTCCCAGATGACGGGGGTGGTCCTCCTGCCATCGGCGGTCACCGGGTTGCCGGCGATCCACTGGAGGGCGGAGATGACGTTGGCGCCGGGCTCGACAGGGACGGCGAAGACCTCCCATCGGGCCGGCTTTCCCGGGCCGTCCTGCCGCCTGATCCTGAACCGAACCGTGCGAGAGCGAGTAGGAGGGGAAGCGTCTGCGACCATGGTCATCCTCAGATCAAAGGGCGGCGGGGATGGGGCAGCATAGGCCCCCCGGGTGGCTGCTGACCGCCGAGCCGGCCATTGAACCGGAAAAACGCCGCCGGATCAATCGATCGGCGACGGGGCCCTCCGCTGGGGATGCCCCCCCCGCCGTGCCGATAACGGTGGCAAGACCCCCCTGACCGGTTCGAGGCCGTCGCCGGCCATCGACCGAGGCCGACGATGGAGATCAATGCCTTGATCGCACCGCTCATCAGGCTCATGCGACCCGGCGATTGGGTAAAGAACGTCTTCGTTCTGCCGGCCCTGATTTTCAGTCTGCCCGCCCTGCTGGCCGAGGAGAGGCCCATCGCGCCGCTGGCGCTGAACACGGCTCTGGCGTTCATCGCCTTCTGCCTCCTGGCCTCCGGCGCCTACGCGATCAACGATGTGGTGGATGCGTCCAAGGACCGCCGGCATCCGGTCAAACGCCGCCGCCCCGTCGCCTCGGGGGTTATACCGCCGGCCCAGGCGGTCATCATCGGCGCGATCCTGATCGTCGCGGCCCTGCTCATCGCCTCGACGGTGGGTCGTCTGTTGATCGCGACGCTGCTGTGCTATGCGGCGCTTCAGGCCTGCTACAACCTCGGCATCAAGCGGGTGATGCTGGTGGATGTGGTGGCGCTGGCGACTGGGTTCGCCCTGCGGGCCACTGCGGGGGCCGTGGCCATCCGGGTCCAGATCTCCATCTGGCTGCTGTTGTGCGTGTTCTTCCTTTGCCTTTATCTGGGTTTCATCAAGCGCCTGTGCGATCTCTGCTCGGCCGCCGCGGCGGGGGACAGCGAGTGGAAGAGCCCGGCCGGCTACGACGACCGCATCGAGCTGAACTGGCTGCTGGGCGTCAGCGCCGTGCTGGCGATCGTCACCTATCTCATGTACGCCCTCTCGGAACACGCCTGGGATCTGTTCGGCTCGCGCTCGATCGGCTTCGCCCTGCTCAGCCCGGTGGTGATGATCACGATCCATCGTTTCTATCGCCGGGCCAGCCGGGGCACCTCCGACAGCCCGCTGGCGGCGCTGATCGAGGATCGCGTGGTGCTCATCTGTGTTCTGCTGTTCGCGGCGGGGGTTCTCGCTTCTCTTTATGTGCCCTACGTGCAGGACGTCTTCGATCGCGTGTTCGTGGCCGGGGTCGGATCGCCGTCATAGGCCCCGTGGTTGGAAAAGGCCGACGTGGTAAACGACCAGGCAAACCGACAACCTGCGGCCCCCGGAAGCGCACCGGCTGGGGTTGGAGCCATGGGGCTGCTGTGTCTCATCTTCGCGCTTCTCGTCTGGCCGGTGATCTTCGCCGGCGCCCAGGGCACGAGCGAGGCGTGGGACCAACTGCGCTACCACGAGGCGGTCATCCACACAATGGTCCAACAATGGCCGCACCTGGACCTGGTCAACTATGAGTCGGCCACGACGCCCGGCTATCACCTGCTGCTGTCGCTGGTGGCGCGATTCGTCTCCGACAGCAGCATGTTGCTCCAGTTCGTCAACAGCCTTTTCAGTCTCGCCTTGTTGCTGGCGGTGTTCATCCACGTTCGGCGGCACCTCGGGCCGTGGCACGGGCTGGCGCTCGTCACGCCCCTGCTCGCCTCCAGCTACTTCCTTGGGGGGGCGATCTGGCTCACCACCGACAACGCCGGCTGGCTGCCGGTCGCCCTGGCGCTGGGCGGATCGGCCATGCTCACGCCCACCGCGGGGCGGGTGGCGCGGTGGGGGCTGTACTGCACCCTCGCCGTCCTCGTGCGTCAGATCCAGCTCTGGGCGATGGCCCCGGTGGGTCTGGCGGCGCTGTTGATGAGCCCGCTGGCCGGGAAGCTGCCGCGACTCCTGCACCGTCCGCAGGCCGGGCCGGGCTCGTGGCGAGAGTTTCTCCTGCCCCTGCCGCTGGTGGTTGCGCCGCTGATCGTGGTGGCGATCTTCGCGCGGCTGTGGGGGGGTCTCGTGCCGCCTGCCTGCGCGGCCCCGCACGCCTCGGGCATCAATCCCGCCATGATTCCCCTCACCCTCGCCCTGTGCGGGATGCATGGCGTGTTCTTCCTGCCGGCGTTTCTGAGCGGAGTGCGCCGGCGCGGCGCTGCCGATGTGCTGATGTGGGGCGCGCTCGTCATCGCCATTGTCGCGGCACTGATCATTCCCACCACGTACGACCTGGATGCGGGCCGCTTCGGAGGGCTGTGGGATGTGACCCGTCATCTGCCGACGATCGGACATTGTTCGGTTCTGTTTCCGCCCGCGGCGGTGGTGGGGGCGCTCGTTCTCGTCTGGGCGGGTCGGGCCGTCTTTGCCGCCGGGCACGGGCGGGCCGCGACGTTCCTGCTTCTGTCCATGCTCGGCTGGCTGCTGGCCCAGATGTTCAACGCCGAGGCCTGGCAGCGCTACTGCGAGCCGATCGTCCTCATCGAGCTGATCTGGATGGCCGCCCTGGCCATGGCGCCGGCAGGGCAGGGAGCGCCGTCCCCCTTCCGGGGGTGGTGGATCGGGCCGCTTCTGCTGGGCCTGGTGCAGCTTGCGCTTTCGGGTGCGGTGCTGTATTACGATGCCTGGCAGTCCGTGCTGCGGTGACCGGTCCTCAGGCGAGTTGCAGGCCGTCGATGAGGGCCGCCATGTGGCGCGCCGCCTCGCCGCGATGGGAACGGGCGTTCTTCTCTTCCGCGGACAGTTCGGCCACGGTGCGGCCAAGCTCCGGCAGGTACAGGAGCGGGTCATAGCCGAAGCCGCTCGTGCCGCGGGGCTGGATGGCGATGAACCCGTCGAATGCGCCGCGCGATTCGGCCAGGATGCGCCCCTGCTCATCGGCCAGGCACATGGCGCAGACGAAGCGGGCGGCTCGCTTCCCGGGCGGGATGTCCTTCATCTCGCGCAGCAGGCGGGCGTTATTCGCCGCGGTCTGCTCGGCTCGGGTGGCGCCGATTCCCGCATAGCGGGCGGAGAGGACGCCGGGCGCGCCGCCGAGGGCATCGACTTCGAGTCCCGAATCATCGGCCAGGCACAGCCAGCCTGCGACCCGTGCGTAGTGGACGGCCTTGAGGCGGGCATTGTCGGCGAAGGTCGCCCCGTCCTCGATCGGTTCCGGCGGCGCGTCGTCGAGGGCATCGAGGCCGATCACCTCCATCCCCCGCGGCGCCAGGATGGCCGCGACCTCCTCGATCTTGTGCGGATTGGACGTGGCGAAGAGCAATTGTGCGGGCATAGCGGGAGTTATACATCAGAGTGATGGCGCACACGGATCATGCCCCGATCGCGGTGCGATCCCGAGCATGCTCCTGGGAGATCCGCACTCTGGACAACGACGCGTCAGGCGGTCATGTCGGCGCAAGTCATAGCCGTGTGACCCACAGCAGAGATATCCGACCAGGGCGGGGAACGGAGCAATAAAGTCCGAGCGGATCTATCCCTTCTTCCACTCCTGCGGCACGTCGCCGTGGGCGGCGATGATGCGGGAGTGGATGCCGCCCCGGCCGCGCCATTCGGTGATGACCTGGAGCCATCGCGGCTCGAGCAGCGCGGCCAGGTCATCGCGCATCCGGTTCGTCACCGTTTCGTAGAAGATGCCCTCATCGCGGAATGACTGATCGTAGAGCTTGAGGCTCTTCAGCTCCACGCACAGCCCCGCCGGGCAGTAGCGCAGAATGATGCGGCCGAAATCCGGCTGGCCCGTCTTCGGACACAAGCTCGTGAACTCCTCGTTCACGTGCTCGATAACGAACGGCTCATCCGTCGGCGCGGGAAACGTCTCAAGCAGCTTCGGGTCCGCCATGCCCGCATTATAGAGACATCCTTCACGGCCGGGACGGCTGTGCCTCCGTTCTGTGTCAGGCGCCCGCCGACGGCGCCTGGTCGAGGACCCACTGCGAGTAGGTGTTCATCGCATCGCGAAGCTGATCGAAGCTCTCCAGCACGTAGAGGATCGGCTGGTAATGATCGATCTCGAACGCGGTCTCGCAGACCGTGGCCAGATCGAACGGCCGGCGATCGACCTCATTGGAGTTGAGCGCGTGGCGCGACTCACCGGGCGAGGAGATAAGCCCCGAGCCGTACACCTTCAATCGGCCGTCTTCCCGGATGAGGCCGAACTCGACGGTGAACCAGAACAGGCGGGCCAGGCGCTCGGTGTGATGCTCATCGCGCGCGTGCAGCGCCGCCTTGCCGTAGGTCTGGAGGAAATCGGCGAAGACGGGATCGGCATGCAGCGGCACGTGGCCGAACACATCATGGAAGATGTCCGGCTCGGGCAGGTAGTCGATCGATTCCTTCGGCCGGATCACGACGGTCGTGGGAAACTCGCGCCGACTGAGGCAGGCGAAGAACGCTTTGGGCGGCAGGTAGCCGGGCACAGCGCGCGACTGCCAGCCGGTCCTGGGCTTCAGGCGCGCGTTGATGTCGGCAAGCGGAGGGATGCGATCGGCGCGGAGGTTGATGATTCTCGCCCCGTCGAGATAGGTGCGCGAGGCGTGCTCGGCGAGGTAGTCCATCTGGCGCTCGTAGAGGATGCGCCAGGTCTCCTGGTTCTCATCGGTGTAGCCGTCGTAGCGCTGCTCGATGTACAGGCGCGCCGGGTCGTCGCGGCCTTTCTGTCCGAAGTTGTCGGCATAGTCCTGGGCCGCGAAGGCCTGCGCATCGTCAATCATGGCGCTGTTGAGGCTGTAGCTCTTGCTCGGCTCCATCACCGGTCTCCTTGCATCACCGTCGCACGTACCTGCCGGATGGTATCGCGGCGGCGGCGGCGGTCGACGCACGAAGCACATCGGGCTTGTGCCGGATAATCGGATGCACTAATCGCGCATGCTTCGCGGGCAAGCCCGCACCGTGCGTTGCGCGAGGTTTCCCGTCTGACCGGAGGCGGCGCTTACAGGCTGTAGTTCAGCAGGAGCTTGACGACGCGTTGCTGATCGGGGTTGACGCGCAGCGATTGGCGGAAGGCCTCGCGGGCATCGAGCCTCGCTTCCGTGTCGCGCTTACTGCTGAGCAGCCAGGTGTTGAGGGAGTTGACGCCCACGCCGTTCAGGGCCGGCCAGTGCGTCGGATCGAGGTTCACCGCGGTCCGGTAGGCCTCGATCGACTTGTCATACTCCTTGAGCTTGAAGTAGCACCAGCCGAGTCGCTCATAGGGTTCTGCGGCGGGCTCGATCCGGGCCAGGGCCAGGGCGGTGTTGGCCGCCTCGCGGTATCGCTTCTGCCTCGCCAGCACGTTGATCTGGTTCATCATCAGCCGCGGCTGGTTGCCCATCAGCTCCAGGGCGGCGTCGTAGGCCTCCACCGCCTCGTCGTAGCGGCCGAGTTTCTCGTAGATCGCCCCGAGGTTGGCCCGGGCCGGGCCGCTGGCGGGGTCGGCTTCAACGGCCTGCTCGGCGTAGGAGACCGCCCGGTCGGGCTCATCAAGCTGCAGGTACACCGTGGCGAGGTTCAGGTTTGCCTTCACATCGCTGGGGCGAATGTTGAGGGCCCGGTGGTAGGCTCGGACGGCTTCCACGAAGCGGCGGAGCATCTGCAGGGCCAGCCCGTGGCCGTACTGGGCGTCGAAGTTCTCCGGCTCGAGGCGGGCGGCCCGGCCGTAAGCGGGCTCGGCCTTCTCGTAGTCCTTCTTGACCATGTAGACGTCGCCGATCCCCACGTAGGCGGTGGTGATGGTGGGATTCTCGGCGAGGATTTCCTGGAAGAGACGGAGGGCCTCGTCGTATTCCCCCAGCTCCTTGGCGGTCTCGGCCGCCTCCAACTGCTCGATCTGCACCAGGGACGGCTCGGCGACCTCGATCGAGGGCGGCTCGGGAGGTCCGGGAAACTCCTGGACGGTCTTGCACCCGGAGAGGCCCGCGGCGAAGGCGGCACACACAGCGATCGTCGTCATCCACGGGCGTCTGGTCATCTACCTGCTTCCTGCTCGGATCATGGTCGCGGATGCCATGATAAGCGCTCCTATCGGCTTGAGGCGGGGCGGCGGATCAGCCGTTTCAGCCGACGAGCGTTGACAACATCCCACGGAACGCCCCTTTCATCCGTCCCTTTCGGCGTTTCCAGGATCATCGGTACGCCCTGGAACGCCGGCCGGTTCACGATGGTCCGAAAGCACCCCAGACGGCATTCTCCCCGTCCGATATGTGCATGCCGGTCCTTTCGCGAGCCGAGGGCCCCGACCGAGTCGTTGAGGTGCAGCACCCGCAGGCTTCTCAGGCCGCAGACGGCGTCAAAGAGGCGGAGGACGGCCGTGGCCCGCCGCTCCGTGGACATATCGTAGCCCGCCGCCGTCACGTGGCACGTGTCAAGGCAGAAGCCAAGCCGCTGCGGCTGGCGGATGTGGTCGCGGATGAAGGCCAGATGGTGGAAGGCGTAGCCAAGGTTGCTGCCGGCCCCGGCGGTGGTCTCCAGGCAGGTGATTGTCCGGTAACCGCCCAAGTCGCGGTGGATGCGGTCCAGGGCCCTGACGATCGAATTCAGCCCGGCCCGCTCATCGCGGGTCGGCCTGGCTTCGAGGTCGAGCGGCTCGCCGGGCTTGCGTGCCGCGCCAAGATGGGCCCCGGGATGGGCCACGCAGAGGCGGATGCCCAGCTCCTCGCAGCGCTCGATCTCGATCCGCTGGAGATTCACCGATTTCTCCCACATCTCCGGATCGGGCGAGGCCATGTTGATGAGATAGCTGTTGTGGCTGACGACGTGCGCCGGTCCGCGCTTGCGATGCCAGCCCAGCTCTCTGAGTCGAACGTGAAAAACCTTGCGCTCCTCTGCGGCAAGCGGCTTCGTCTTCCACTGCCTCTGGTTCTTCGTGAAGAGCTGCACGCAATCCATCTTGAGGCGCTGCGCCTCGTTCAGCGCGTTGACCAGGCCGCCGGCGATCGAGAGATGGGAACCGAGCATGGGGCGATGGTAGGAGGGGAAAGGCACGAAGGCACCAGGCACCGAGGCTCATAGCCGCGGATGCATATCCGCGGGGACGGCCGAAACGCCGAAAGCTGAAATCCGAAACGCCGAAAATGCGGAAAGCCAAAACGGGAAAGGTGGTTCCGATGCGCGGCACCGACCTCAATTGACCTTCGGAAGACTACGGATATCGTAGCACGAAGGATCGTCTTACATGTTCGGTTTCAAGCGTCGTCGCCGTCGCCGCATCCTTGCCCGGCCGCTCCCGGCCGAGTGGCTGTCGTACCTTCAGCGCAACGTCCGCCACTACAAACTGCTTGAGAAGGATGAGCAGGCAAAGCTGCGAGATGATTTGCGCATCTTCATCGCCGAGAAGCGATGGGAAGGGTGCGGCGGGCTGGTGGTCACGGATGAGATGAAGGTGACCATCGCCGCCCTCGCCTGCCTGCTCGTGCTCAACCTCCCGGTGGATCGCTGCCGGCGCGTCAGGGACATCCTCCTCTATCCGGCCGCGTATACCATCCCGGATCCGCACCCGGTGGGCGCCGGCATCATGCGCGAAGGCATCGGCGCTTCCGGCACGGCCTTCTACCGCGGGCCGGTCATCCTGTCCTGGGCCGATGTCCTCGCCGGCGCGCGCAACCACGCCGACGGCCGCAACGTCGTTCTGCACGAGTTTGCCCACCGGCTGGACATGCTCGATGGGCTGGTGGACGGCACGCCGCCGCTGCGCGACCGCGCGCAGTATCAGCGGTGGCATCGCGTCATGACCGAGGCCTATGAAGAGCTGCGCCGCGATTCGCAGGAGGGGCGGGCGACCCTCCTGCGCGCCTATGGCGCGACGAACCCCGCCGAGTTCTTCGCCGTCGCCACCGAGTGCTTCTTCGAGCAGCCCCGCGCGATGCGGGAAGAACATCCGGATCTCTACGATGTGCTGTGCGAGTATTACGGGCAGGACACGGCCAAGCGGTTCGAGCGGGTCTGAACCCGTTGAAAAGAGTCTGCGCTGGTCCAGGCGCGACCCGCGCGCGGGGACGCGGCGGATCGCTGCGCTGTATCTCCTCGGCGGCATGCGCCGTGGCGCGCGGATTCATTCATCGTCCGGCCGCAACTCGCCGAAGACCTCTTCCATCACTTCCAGCGCAAAGCGTGCAGACGCGGTGGCCGGTCCGCCACCCATCTCCATGCCGACCTCGATCGCCTCGAGGACCTCGCGCGCGGTCGCGCCGGCCTTCGCCGCCTGCTCGATGTGCCATTGCATGCACGATTCGCAGTTGATCACGACCGATGTGCCGACCGCGATGAGTTCCTTGGTCTGCTTGGGCAGCGCGCCATCCGCGTAGGTCGCCTTCTCCATGTTCAGGAAGGCCGCATACACCTTCGACTGCAACCTTTTCAGCGTGTTGTGCGCGGCCTGGCGTCGTCGCGAGAGTTCCTTGAGTTTCTCCACGTTCAGCCCTTTCCACTGGTTTGACCAGCCGATCCGAATTCGAAGGCGACCCGCAAGCGGGGGCGCGGCGACTCGCTACGGTGACTCGTCCACCTGCTTCTGCTGCGCGCTGTGCGCTTCCCAGCGCGTGTCAAGATCGTGATCCACGCCGATCAGATCGAGGATCTTGCCCGCCATGAAATCGATGAGCTCATTGATCGTGCTCGGAAGCAGGTAGAAGCCCGGCGCGAGGGGGCAGACGATCGCCCCCGCGCGCGAGCAGCGTTGCATGTTGAGAATATCGATGTGCGTCAGCGGCGTCTCGCGGTGGGCGATGACCAGCGTCCGGCGCTCCTTGAGCGTCACCGCCGCCGCCCTCTGGAGGAGGTTCTTCGTCAGGCCCGAGGCGATCGCCGCCAGCGTATTGCTCGATGCGGGCACGATGACCATCCCGTCATGGAGGAAAGACCCGGAGGCGATGGGGGCGGCGAAGTCGTTGTCCCTGTAGATCGTGATAAGCCGGCCGCGGCGGTCGTCGCCGGCGAGGGCTGCCGGCTCGGGATGCTTCATCCCCAGCTCATCGGCGAGCAGCCGCCGGCCGAGGGCCGAGAGCGTCAGATGCACCTCGATCTGGGCCTCGGTGAGCAGCTCGATGACACGCCGGGCATACACCGCCCCGCTGGCGCCGGTGATGCCCACCACGACCCGTTTGACGGCATGACCGGCCATCACGGCTTCTCCTTTCCAAGGTCGAGCCTTCGCCGGCCCCCGGCGGGGACCGGTCTGAGAAGCGTAGGCGATCGGTACATCTCCGGCACGGTCGTGGTAGACTGCCTCATCCAATTCAACAGCAAGGGTCGACGCGATGCGACAGCTTACCGGCACACTCCTCCTGGCTTTGGCGTCCTTTCTGTGCGGCTGCACACCGTGGGCGACGTACCCGCCGATCGAGGGGGCGGTGGACATCTCCAATCCCGCCCTGGCTCCCATCCCCACGCTGATGGCCGAGGCGGTTCGTTATGTCCACGAGCAGGATGGCGGCGGGGGTGAGGTCGTCCTCAACCTGCCCGAAGACACGCCGGCCAAGGTGTACGACAAGGTCATCGAGAAGCTCGGAACCGGCCGGCCCATGCAACCGGGCGATCGGCAGGCCTACCACGTCGAGGCCGTGCGGGTAAGGGCGGTGGACGCTGAGGTGGATCTGATCCATCCCGGCAACGGCGGGGCGCCGGAGCTGATGACCATCTACTTCCAGCAGCAGTTCCTGGATGGCTGGCGGGTCCAGTGGCATCGCCGGTGGCGGATCCGCATCGAGGCCCCCGAAGTGCGCTACGTCCCGCCTCCGCCCCCGGAAGCGGAACCGGAAACGGAACCGGAAGCCGAGCCGGAGGCGGGAGCGGCCACGGACCCCCGGCCTGATGCGGTCAGCCGTCCCACCTGACGGCGATGGACTGGGTGCAGCGGTAGCGCCGGGCGTCATCGTGTTCGGTGCGCGAGGTGGCCGCGGACTTGAGATCCGCCGGAGGAGAACTCGCACATGCCCACCGATGCTGACTTCGCCTCGACCTACCGCGGCCGGGCGGTGTGCGTGACCGGCGGGGCGGGCTTCATCGGCTCCCATCTCGCCTGTGCACTCGTCGAGCATGGCGCGAAGGTGTGCGTGCTCGATGACCTTTCCAACGGCCTGGAGTCCAATCTCACCGAGATTGCCGACCGCATCCGCTTCGTTCGGGGATCGATTCTCGACCAGGCTTCGTTGAAGGAGGCGATCGAGAGGGCGGAGATCGTCTTTCACCTGGCCGCGATCGCCTCGGTGCCGCGCAGCGTCAAGGAGCCGGCCCTGTACGTGCAGGTGAACGCCACAGGAACGCTGCACGTGCTCGAAGCGGCGCGGGCCGCGGGCGTCCAGCGTATCGTCTACGCCGCTTCGAGCAGCGCGTACGGCGATCAGGCCGCGCCGGGCGGCGCCCGGGTGGAGACTTCGCCGGCCCATCCGCAATCACCCTACGCGGCGGCGAAGTGCGCCGGCGAGCACATGCTTCGCGCCTATGCCCATTGCTTCGACCTCTCCTGCATCAGCCTGCGCTACTTCAACATCTTCGGCCCGCGCCAGCGACCGGACTCGCCGTATGCGGCGGTGATCCCGCTGTTCACCAAGGCGCTGCTGGAGGGGCGCAAGCCGGTGATTTACGGAGA
>Ga0272441_10000715_pt1 | contig 73664 bp, 74 predicted proteins | sample SSMProp6N_FD_193582 | JGI IMG/M metagenome (GOLD analysis project Ga0272441, IMG submission 193582) | Marine sediment archaeal communities from Little Sippewissett salt marsh, Falmouth, MA, United States - SSM-Prop-6N | ecosystem: Environmental > Aquatic > Marine > Wetlands > Sediment ...
ACCTTGTCGCTCATCAATTGTGGTATTCGTGCTGGAACACAGGTGGTGACCCCCGCCGCTCCCATACCGCTTCTGCCCGATGGGACGGAAACCATCGTGCTGCAGCAAAATCTGCAGACGCGGTTGATATATCCGGAAGACATCGATCTTTTCGGCTTCAGCTTCAACACCACCATCGGCGATTGGGGCGTGCAGGGCGAGTTCTCCTATCGCGACAACCAGCCGCTGCAGGTGGAAACGACCCAACAAACGATTTCTGCCGCCGGCAGCCAGTGTGTGGGTCTCGTTGGGTTCGGGGACGCGAACACGTTCATTCTGTCGCAACTGTCCACCGAGCCTGGAACCCAGGCGAACCTGGCCGCTGGTGAATCGGCGTGTAACACCGATGACCTCAATTTTGGCGATGGCAACGGCCTGGTGCCCCGTGCCTTTGTCCGCGAAGAAGTGTACACGGTGCAGATCGGCACTACCGCCACCTTCACCAATTCCAACCCGCTGATCGGGTTCTTAGGGGCCGATATTGGCATCTTGGTGACGGAGATCGGCATGGTGCACATTCCCGACGTGCCGGCGGATCGGCCGGTCGACGGTGGCTCCGGCACCTCCGCCGGCACGGTTAAGGAAGAAAACCAGCTGTCTGAACTGTGCCGCTCCGGCACGGCGCTGCCGCTGGGGGCTATCCTCAACCTCGACACGCGGGATGGCTGTAACCCGACCAAGACGTCGTCCGGCGGGGTGTTGTTAAGCCGCTTGGACTACAACAATGCCTTCGGGTCGGCGTGGACGATCTCACCGCAGGTCGCCTTCCGCTATGACTTTAGCGGCCGCACGCCGGCGCCCTTGGGCAACTACTTGGCCAACCGCCGGTCCGTGGGCCTGTCGTTGACCGCCAACCTGCAAAACGTGTGGACACTTGGGCTGAACTACACCAACTTCATGGGCCCGGACGACTTCCAGCAGGACCTGGATGATGACTTTATCGGCCTGACGGCGAGCTATTCATTCTAGGCGTTTGCGGGTACACTATCTGCGATACCGGCATCGGGCCGCTCCTTACCTTGGTGTGAGGGGCGGCCCGCGGCCACATAAAAATCTCGTGGGGAACACGAAACCCAGGCTTCGCTAGCGCCGGTGATGCGGCGCGCAGGCGGGGCCGCAGATGAACTTCAGTGGAGGATCCATGATGAAAACCAGTGGCATTTTTGCGGCCACCTTGGTGGGGAGCGTGGCGCTTGGCCTAACAGCCGCGCATGCTGCCGTGCCGCAAGCCCAGGCAGACCGTCTGGGCAAGGACCTAACCCCTATGGGGGCGGAAAGAGCCGGCAACGGCAGCACCATTCCGGCCTGGACCGGCGGGTTGCCGACACCGCCGCCGGGCATTTCCCACACCGAAGGTGAGCGCCTCAAAAATCCGTTTGCCAGTGACCCGGTGCTCTACACCGTAACGCCCGCCAATATGGGCGAGTATGACGCGGTGTTGACCGACGGCTACAAAAAGCTGATGTCGATCTACGACACCTACAAGATGAACGTCTACGAATCCCGCCGCTCGTGCGCGTTTCCGGAGTTCGTCTATGAGGCCAATAAGCGCAACGCCCAGGTGGCGGAGCTTATCGGCGGTGGCAATGGCGTTGGCGCCGGCATTATGGGCACCCCGTTTCCGATCTTGAACAATGGCTTGGAAGCGATCTGGAACCACACCTTGCGCTACCGCGCGTTCAAGGTAACGCGGCAATTCACCGCCGCGCCGGTGACGGCGACCGGCGGCTATCAGCTACAGAAGGTGCAAGATGAAGCGATCTTGCAATGGTCGGACCCCAACAAAGGGTCTGCCGAAGAGCTGGACAATATCTCGATCTACTACATCGCCAACACGGTTGCCCCGGCCCGCGCCGCCGGCAGCGTGATTTTGGTGCACGAGACGCTCGACCGCTCCATCGACCCGCGCAAAGCATGGCAATATTCGCCGGGCACGCGCCGGGTGCGTCGGGCGCCGAATATCGCCTACGACAATCCGGGCACCAACTCGGACGGCCTGTCCACGTCGGACTCGTTTGACGGCTATAACGGCGCGCCGGACCGCTACGACTGGAAGCTGCGCGGCAAGAGCGAGAAGCTCATCGCCTACAACGCCTATGACGCGGAATCTGCGCCCTATGACGAGTACATCCAGGCGCGGCACCTCAACCAAGACAAAGTGCGCTACGAACTGCACCGGGTTTGGACCGTCGAAGCCAATCTGCGCCCCGACAACCGGCACGTCTATAGCCGCCGGGTGAAGCACATCGACGAGGATGCGTGGCAATTGGCGCAAGCCGAACTCTATGACGGTCGCGGCGAATTGTGGCGCGTGCAGGAGCTGCACACCATCCAGCGCTACAACGTGCCGTTGTGCGGGTCGGGCACCGAGGTGGTGTACGACACCGGCAATGGCCGTTATTTGGCCCTGGCCATGCAAAACGAAGAGCCGGGGGTGAACTATTTCGCCGATGAGCTCAACGCCGACCGGTATACGCCGGCATCCATTCGTCAGTTGGGCGTGCGCTAGACCTGGCGCGTGCTTGCTCCGCGAACCGATGACGGGCCGGTCCTCATGCCGTGAGGTCCGGCCCGTTTGTTTTCGGCGGGCGCTAAGGCCGTCGGTGTTTTCTCCCTAGGCGGTGACGTGCAAGCGTGTAGGATATGCGTGCCGGGCGCAGCGGCTATCGGGCGGGGCGGTCATGTTTTGCCGTCGCCTTGCCCGCCAACCGCGCTAACCACGCAGATTGAATTATACAGAAGTGGATTGGGTCAAACCAATGAGCAACATAAACACAGCCGTCAAAGGTGTCGCCAAAAGTGCCGCTGTGGCGCTGATCGTGAGCGCCGGTATCGCCGTATCGGCGCACGCAGTGCCAAAAATCGATCCGGAAAAAGTGGCGGAAATTCGCGCCTTGGAAACCAAAGGATACGCGACCCATTCCGATTTGGCGCACCAGACGCTGCTGGTGGCGGCGGCGGATTTGGGCGATCGGATTGTTGCCGTCGGTCAATTCGGCCATGTGGTGCTTTCCGACGATAGGGGCGAAACCTGGCGCCAGGCAGCGTCAGTGCCGACGCAGGCGCTGCTGACGGCGGTGTATTTCGCCGACGACCAAATCGGCTACGCCGTCGGCCATGACGCGGTCATCATCAAAACCGAAGACGGCGGCGAAAACTGGGAGCTGAAATACAGTGACCCGGAAGCGGAGATGCCGCTTTTTTCGGTGCTGTTCAGCGATGCCGACCATGGCATAGCGGTCGGTGCGTTTTCGACCGCGCTATTCACCAATGACGGCGGCGAAACCTGGAACGTCGCCTCGGTCATTCCCGACCCGCCGCCGCCGCTTGAGGGGCTGGAATATGAGCCGCACCTCAACGCTCTATTTGAAGGGCCGAACGGCAATCTGTATATCGCCGCCGAAACCGGCTTCGTCTTCCGCTCCACCGATCGCGGCCGCAATTGGGAGCCGATTCAGACCCCTTATTTCGGCTCGTTTTGGGGCGGTATGGCCCTCGACGATGGCAGCATTCTGCTTTACGGCATGCGCGGCAATGTGTGGCGGTCTGTGGACCGCGGCACCACGTGGCGGCAGGTTGAGACCGGCTCGCGCAAATCGTTCGGCGGCGGCATTCGCTTGGATGATGGCACCATCATATTGGCCGGCCTCAACGGCGGGGTGGCCTATAGCACCGATGGCGGCCGCAGCTTTGAGGTGGTCGACCGGCCCGACCGCAAAGGCTATTCCACCGTCATCGACGGGCCGGATGGCACCGTCTTGCTGTTTGGCGAGCCGGGTATTGTGACGCAGCCGGATACGGTGGCGGGCTTCAACAGCGGCCTGTAGGCCGACGACCTCACAGCCACGCCGGCGCAGGCCCAGGGCCGCAAGCGTAGCGTTGGCGTCTATTGGGGAGCCGAGGACACGCGCATGGCGGACCGGTTTGATCGCTACAGCCGCATCCGCGCCTCGCGCACCGACGGTATTTTGACGCTAGCGCTGTCCAACCCGCAATTGCGCAATGCCGTCGATGAACAGATGCACCACGAGTTGGCGCGCGTGTTTGTCGACGCGCAGGACGATGACGCCAGCCGGGTCATCGTTTTGACCGGCGATCCCCAGGGGGATGCGTTTTGCGCCGGCGGCGATATTGCCTGGATGCAGGCCAGCCTCGATGGTAAGGGCCACGGCCCCAGCGCTGCGGAAGGCCGCCGCATCGTTACCACGCTGTTGGACGTGGAAAAGCCGCTCATCGCTGCCGTCAACGGGCCGGCCATAGGTCTCGGCGCGACCCTGGCGCTGTTCTGCGACGTCATTTTCATGGCGCAAAGTGCCCATATCGCCGACCCGCATGTGCGCGTCGGGCTGGTGGCGGGCGATGGCGGCGCGGTCATCTGGCCGCAGCTTGTCGGCTATGCACGGGCTAAAGAATATCTCATGACCGGGGATGCCGTGCCCGCCGCCGAAGCGGAGCGCATCGGTCTCGTCAACCATGTGGTGCCGGACGGCGACCTGGAAGCGCGGGCGCGGGCGCTGGCGGCCAAATTGGCGCGCGGCGCACCGCAAGCCATTCAGCACACCAAGGCTGCCGTCAATATGGAGCTCAAGCGCCTCGCGGCGACGGTGTTTGATGCTTCGCTCGCCTATGAGATGATGTCCTTCACCCGCGACGATCACCGCGAAGCGGTTACGGCGTTTCTAGAAAAGCGCCCGCCGCGCTTCACCGGCACGTAGGAGCCCCGTTAAATGCCTAGCGATGCCGCGCATGTGGTGCCCCATCCGGCGGGGGCAGACGAGCTGACCGCCGCCGCCCATGGCTTTGCCGACGAATTGCGCCAGCGCGGCGGCGCCATAGAAACGGCGCGGCGGTTGCCGCAAGACATCGCGCGCAGGTTCGCGGTCGCCGGGTTTTACCGTATGGCGGTGCCGGCAGCGCTTGGCGGGCACGAAGCCAGCCCGCAGCAGATTTCAGCGGTCATCGAGGCTTTGGCCCAGGCAGACGGATCGGCGGCGTGGTGTGTGATGATCGGCGCCACCACCGGGCTTACGGCCGCCTATTTGCATCCCGATGCGGCGGCGCAGATTTATGGCACCGATCCCAACACCATTACCGCGGGTGTGTTTGCGCCCATGGGCACCGCCGCCGTTGACGGCGACGTGGCGACGGTCAACGGCCGTTGGGCCTGGGGCTCCGGCTCGCACAATGCGCAGTGGATTTTCGGCGGCGCGCGACTGCTGGCGGATGGCGCGCCGGTTGTCGGGGATGACGGCCGCCCGCGCACGCAGATGTTTGCGATGCCCGCCCGCGCGCTGACCTTGCACGACAATTGGGACCCGTGCGGGCTGGCCGGCAGTGGCAGTAGCGATTTTGAAGCCTGTGATGTCCGCGTGCCGATGCAGTTTGCAGCCGATATTACCCGGCCGCCGGCCTTGCACACGCCGCTCTATGCGTTTCCCGTCTTCGGGCTGTTGGCGTTAGGCATCGCCTCCGTTGCGACCGGGCTGGCGCGGCAATCTATTGACGCGGTGATTGCGCTCGCCGCGGGCAAAGTGCCGCAAGGCAGCCGCAAGACCTTGGCCATGCGGCCGCAAGCGCAGGCGGAATTGGCGCAAGGCGAGGCTGAGCTGCGTTCGGCTTCAGCGTTTTTGGAAGATGCGGTCGGCGCTGCCTGGGAGGCGGCGTGTGCCACCGGCACGATCAGCATCGCCCAACGCTGTGATCTACGCCTTGCCGCCACCCACGCCACCACGGCGTCGGCGCGGGTGGTGGATCGGATGTATCTTCTCGGCGGCGGCAGTTCGGTGCATCGCTCTTCGCCCTTGCAACGGGCGTTTCGCGACGTGCATGTGGCAACCCAACACATGATGACAGCGCCCGCCACTTGGGAGTTGACGGGCCTCTTGCTGTTTGGCCTGGATACCGACGTGACCACGCTGTAACGGCTCATATGTTGATTGGCGGCGCTGTCCCACCCCTTCCCTACGTGGCGGCATCTATGAGCAGCACGCGGCATCGATAGTTTGACGCTTCACCACGGAGAAAGAGATATGCATACAGCAGGCGACGGCACGGCGGCGGGCAAGAGCACTGATCTAAAGCCCGTTGTGGTGATAACGGGAGCGTCAGGCGGCATCGGCGAGGAATTGGCCTACCAGTTTGCCCGCGGTGGCGAGGACGTGTTGCTGGTTGCGCGCAGCGGCGACGGGCTGGCGCGCGTTGCCGCTGAAATTGCGCGGATCGGTAAAGGCGCCGCACAGACATTGGCGTTGGATCTCACCGCCGCTGGCGCCGCCGAAAGGCTCGACGCGGCGCTTGCCGAGCGCGGTCTTTATTGCGACGTCTTGGTCAACAATGCCGGATTTGGCGCCATCGGCGGTGTCACGGAGATTGCGCGCGATAAACAACTAAGCATGATTGATCTCAATATTCGTATACTGACAGACCTGTCTTTGCGGTTCGTCGAGGGCATGATTGCGCGCGGGCGCGGTGGCATCATTAATTTGGCGTCAACAGCGTCTTTCCAGCCGGGGCCGTTTATGGCGGTCTATTACGCGACAAAAGCCTACGTCTTGTCGTTTTCAGAGGCGCTGCATTACGAGCTCAAAGACACAGGCGTCAAGGTGACGGCGATTTGCCCAGGGCCGACGATTACCGGCTTTCAGCAAGCCGCCGACTTCACGGACGCCACCAAGCTCACCAGGCTACTGCCGACAATGGGACCGGAGCCTGTGGCGCAGCAAGGCTATGCCGCGTTCAAGCGCAACCGGCCGGTGAAGATCACCGGGGTTGTGAACACGCTGATGGCGCGTTCCGCCGCGTTTACGCCACGCGCTATCCTAATGCCGGTGGTGCGCTGGCTGCAGACCTAAGCGCGCGTGCTTTGCAGGCCCGTTGTGTTCCGGTAGCGTCTAGCCTAGGCACCCATGCGGGAGGTGCGGGGGGCGGGAGATAGCAATGCCGGCGGCCGAGTTGCAATTTACCTCACTGGAACACCGCGGCACCGTCGCCATTGTGCGGCTGCACCGCGGCGATGGCCTCAACGCGCTATCGCGGGCTTTCATGCGCGAGCTTACGCAGATTGCCCGCGCGTTGCGCGACGATATCGAGACCCATATCGTCGTGCTGGCCGGCAGCGGCGCTATGTTCAGCGCCGGCGCTGACCTCAAAGACCCGGAAATGAGTGCGGGCACTGGCGGTGGGGACGGTACCGATGAGGGTGGGCTGATGGCCCGCCGCCACGCGTTGCGCGTCGGCCCGGATATGTGTGACGCGTGGGAAGCGCTCGAACAGCTTACCATTTGCGCCATTGAAGGGCCGTGCATCGGCGGCGGTGTGGCGTTGGTGAGCGCGTGCGATATTCGCATTGCCGGGCGCTCGGCGTCGTTCCGTGTGCCCGAGGTGCCCATGGGCATGAATATGAGCTGGCACACCAACCCGCGGCTTGTGAACCTTATGGGCCCGGCGCGCGCCAAGCTGTTTGTCATTTTGGGCGACGCGCTGACGGCCGAGCAGGCTTTGCGCTGGGGCTTGGTTGAAGAGGTGGTGGCGGACGGTTCAGCGCTCGATGCCGCGCTTAAGCTTGCCGCCCGCGCGGCGCGCGTGCCGCCGGTGCCGTTGCGCATGTCCAAACAATCCATCGACATGGCGGCCAAGGCGCTCAACGCCGCAACCACCTATATGGACCGTGACCAATTTGCCTTAAGCGGCACCGGCGCCGATCAACGCGAGGCCATCGCGGCGTTTCTGGAAAAGCGGGCCCCGCATTTCACCGGCGAATAGGCGGGCGGCACGCCCACAACACGCACCGCAACATAGGAGGCGCAGATGGCCGGACGGGTAGACGGTAAAATGGCGATGGTGACGGGTGCCGCGTCGGGCCTTGGCGCGGCAACCGCGCACCTATTGGCTGCTGAGGGCGCCGCGGTGGTGGCGGCGGACATCAACCTGCCCGGCGCCGAAGCGGTGGCCGGCGCCATCAACGCGGACAGGCCCGGCCGCGCTTGCGCGGTGGAACTGGACGTTACGTCCGAAACCGGCTGGCAGCGCGCGCTCGATGCGGCGGTCGCGTTTTTGGGCGGGCTCAATATTTTGGTCAACAATGCCGGCATCGGCGGGTCGGCGCCGGTCGAAGAAGAGACGTTTGACAATTGGAAAAAGATCCAATCCGTTGACCTCGACAGCGTGTTCTTGGGCTGCAAATATGCCCTTGGCCACATGAAGGCGCACCAGCCGGGCTCGATCGTCAATATTTCGTCGATCGCCGGGCTCATTGCCGGCCACAATATGGGCGCCTACAACGCCGCTAAGGCGGGCGTGTGGCTGTTTTCGAAATCCGTCGCGTTGCATTGCGCCAAACGCGGCTATGACATCCGCTCCAACTCGGTGCATCCGACATTCATCCGGACACCGATTCTAGAGGACCTGCTGGCGCGCGCCGACGATGCGGAAACCAAATTGGCCCGGCAAGTGCCGCTTGGGCGCATCGGTGAGCCGCAGGACGTGGCCTACGCGGTGCTCTATCTTGCCAGCGATGAGAGCCGGTTTGTGACCGGGTCGGAAATCAAGGTCGATGGCGGCATATCGGCCATGTAGGCCCCGCACCGCCTGCAGCCCTGCCTCACGCCTACCTCACGCCCTGGCTTAAAATGGCACAGCCGTTAACACCGTGTTTGCGATCTTGAACGGTTCTGCGTGCGCCTGCTCGCGGCGGCCGATAGGGTAAGTCCTATGATCGGTGCTTTATCGACAGCGGCGGAAGGCTTACGGTCGGCCCGCATCGGCGCGGGGCAGGCGGCCAGCGATATGGTGCGCGCTGCGCAATCGGCCAGCACCGCCTACCAGCGCACAGCGGCAAACGCATTCGTTACGGCGCGTGCGCCAGCGCCCATCTATGCACCACCATCGGTGCCGCCAACGGCAGCGGCCCCCGATTTGGTGACAGCCAGCGTTGCGTTAACGCGCGCGGAAATCGCCTACAAGGCGTCCGCGGCGGTATTCGCATCCGCCGACGCCATGGCCGACCGCGTGCTGGATGCGCTAGTTTAGCGGCGCCGCCATTGACCTGCGGGCCACTGGCGGCCCATCTTGGCTGACGCCTAGACCCATACGATAGGTAAGGCAGCGCCCATGCCCGCGCCCCACCCAAGCCACACACCCGGCGGCAACGACCCGCACCATGCATGCCATGACCGCCCGGCGGCGGCGCCGTCCGCCGATGACCGGCGCTACGATCTTCTGCCTGCGGATTACCATGGCCCGGTTTATACCTGCCCGATGGACCCGCAGGTGCGCCAGCCGGATGCCGGCGTGTGCCCGATCTGCGGCATGGCGCTTGAGCCTGCAGGGGTGCCGCCGCGCGAGGAGGATACGTCCGAACTCGACGACATGACACGGCGGCTATGGGTCAGCGCGGTGCTGACCGTGCCGCTGTTTGCAGGCGCCATGCTTGATATGGTGCCAGGCCGGCTGTTGGCGGCATTCAGCATTGCGCCGCTGGCACCAGTGGCACAGTTTGCACTCGCCGCGCCTGTTGTGTTGTGGGCCGGCTGGCCGCTGCTTGTGCGCGGCGTCGCGTCGATCCGCACCGGCAATCTCAACATGTTCACGCTCATTGCCCTGGGCGTGACGGCGGCGTTTGGTTTCAGCGTTGCGGCGCTGGTGGTGCCGCAAGCCTTTCCGGCGGCGTTCAAAGGCGAGGATGGCCGGATCGGGGTTTATTTTGAGGCCGCGGCCGTCATCACCACCTTGGTGTTGCTCGGCCAGGTGCTGGAGCTGCGGGCGCGCCGCGCCACGTCAGGCGCCATCCGCGCCTTGCTGCAGCTTACCCCGCCGACGGCCCGACGCATTGCCGCCAACGGCGATGAAGCCGACGTGCCGGTCGATGATGTGCACACAGATGACCTTCTGCGCCTGCGGCCGGGTGAGAAAGTGCCTGTCGACGGTGTCATCGTTGAAGGCCACAGCACCGTGGACGAAGCGATGATCACCGGCGAACCGCTGCCGGTGTCCAAGGCCCGCGGCGATGCGGTGACCGGTGGCACCATCAACCAGACCGGCGGCTTCGTCATGCGCGCAACGCGGGTCGGGGCCGATACGCTGCTGGCGCGGATCGTCGCCATGGTGGCCGACGCGCAACGCAGCCGGGCGCCGGTGCAGCGGCTGGTGGACCGCGTGTCCGGCTATTTCGTGCCGGCGGTTGTTGCGGTTGCGGTGGTGTGTTTTGTCGTATGGGCGGTGTTGGGGCCGCCGCCGGCCTTGGCCTACGCGCTGATCAACGCGGTTGCGGTTTTGATCATCGCGTGCCCGTGCGCGCTCGGCTTGGCCACGCCGATGTCGATCATGGTGGGTATTGGCAAAGGCGCGCTGGTGGGCGTCCTCGTCAAAGACGCCGCAGCGCTGGAGCGGCTTGAGACGGTAGATACGCTGGTTGTGGATAAGACCGGCACCTTGACCGCGGGCAAGCCGCAGCTCGTTTCGCTTGAAGTGCGCGACGGGGTGGACGCGCACGAGGTTTTGCGCCTTGCCGCCTCACTTGAGCGCGCCAGCGAGCACCCGCTGGCCGCCGCCATCGTCGCCGACGCTATGGCGCGCAACTGCGCGCTTGCGGATGTCAGCGACGTTGTCTCTGTCACCGGCAAGGGCATTCGCGGCCTTGTCGGCGGCCGTGCGGTGGTGATCGGCAACGCCGCCATGCTGGATGCGCCGGTGGCCGATACATGGGACCGTCGGGCGCAGGCGCTGCGGCGCGACGGGCAGACCGTTCTTTATGTGCACGTGGATGGCCACCTGGCGGGCCTTTTAGGCGTCGCCGACCCGATAAAAGACACAACGCCCGCCGCCATCGCCGCGCTGCGTGCGGCCGGTCTTGATCTCATCATGCTGACGGGAGATGCCCGCGCCACCGCCGAAGGGGTCGGTATGCGGTTAGGCATCGACGTTATTCATGCGGATGTGTTGCCGCAAGACAAGCACCGTATCATCACAGCGCTTCAGGCCGCCGGTAAGGTGGTGGCGATGGCCGGCGACGGCATCAACGATGCGCCGGCCTTAGCGCAGGCCGATGTGGGCATAGCCATGGGCACGGGAACCGATATCGCCCTTGAAAGCGCCGACATCGCGCTTGTGAAGGGCGATTTGATGGGGCTGGTCAAGGCCCGCCGCTTAAGCCGGGCGACCATGGGCAATATCCGCCAAAACCTGTTCTTCGCGTTCGTCTACAATGCGCTGGGCGTGCCGGTTGCCGCGGGCATCCTCTACCCGGCCTTTGGCGTGTTGCTAAACCCGATGATCGCCGCGGCGGCCATGACCTTGAGTTCTTTGTGTGTCATCGGCAACGCGCTGCGGCTCAGGCGGGTTGATGTGGGCTAGATCAGCGCCGGTTCAACGGCGTACGCGCCTTCGAGCTCCAACAAAAACCGCTTCGCCTCCATGCCACCGCCAAAGCCGGTGAGGGTTCCGTTAGCACCGATCACCCGGTGGCAAGGCAAAACGATGGGCAAAGGGTTGGCGCCGTTGGCGGCCCCCACCGCACGGCTGGCCTTGGGGCGGCCAAGGTGACCGGCCAAGGCGCCATAGGTGGCGGTTTCGCCATAGGGGATTGTCGCGAGGGCGTGCCACACGGCGTTTTGAAAGGCGCTGCCGTCCAGCGTCAGCGGCAAGTCGAAACGGGTGAGCTCTTTGGCGAAATAAGCGTCGAGCTGCCCGGCAGCTTGGGCGAACAGGGCATCATCGCGGCGCCAATGGGCGGCGTGGCGCACGGTCTTTTTGCCCGAGGGAAAGCTGATCAGGTGCAAGCTGTCCGCGTCGCCTGCCAGCAATAGGTCCCCTAGCGGGCTGGGGTGATAGGTATAGGCCAAATCGCGTTTTAGAATATGCATGGTCTTATCCTCGGTCATTGCCGCAATAGTACCGCATCTTATGGCGACCCGTTGGCCGCATTCGGACACCATCATCGTGCCCCCCACGTTGGGCTGGGGCGTGCGGGCGATGCCGGCGTGATTTATGGCGGCCATGCTGTACAGTAGCAGCCGGACACATAGGACCCGGCCCGCCTGTTCTCTGGCAGGCCCCCGCGGTATGGGGCCGGCTATTGGGGAGTTTCGGTATATGGATATGCGCTTCAGCCCGGCGCTCGAACCGTTCCGCCAGGAGGTGCGATCGTTTTTTGCCCAAGACTATCCGCAAGACATTCTTGCCAAAGTCCGCGCCGGCCATGCGCTGACCACGCCGGACGTGCGGCGGGCGGAGAGGGCGCTGGGTGCTAAGGGGTGGCTTGCATCGGCGTGGCCGCAAGAGCACGGCGGGCCGGGCTGGTCCATCGAGGAGCAATACATCTTCGACGAGGAGCTCGAGCGCGCCGGTGCGCCCACCGTGACGCCCATGGGCGTTATCTATGTGGGCCCGGTGATCTATACGTTCGGCTCGCAAGCGCAAAAAGATAGATGGCTGGGGCCGACACGCGCCGGTGAAATGGGCTGGGCGCAAGGCTATAGCGAACCGGGCTCGGGCTCCGACTTGGCGTCGCTGCAGTTTTCCGCCAAGCGCGACGGCGATGCGTTCATCCTCAACGGCACCAAGATTTGGACGTCGGCGGCGCAGCACGCGGATTGGATTTTTCTGTTGGCGCGCACCTCGACCGGCGCACGCAAGCAGCAAGGGATCAGCTTCATCTGCTGCGAGATGACCCGGCCCGGCGTAACGCTGGTGCCGATCATCGGCATTGACGGCAAGCATTACCTCAATCAGGTCATCTTTGAGGATGTGCGGGTGCCGGCGGATTATATGATCGGCGAGGAAGGCAAAGGCTGGGACTACTCGACCTACCTGCTCGGCAATGAGCGCACCTCGTATGCGCGCATCGGCGCTAAGCGGAAGATGCTGGCAGACCTCAAAAGCATCGCCAAGGCAGCGCCTGTGGGCGGCAACGCGGCGCTTTACGAAGATGCGGTCTTCCGCCACAAGCTGGCGGATACCGAAATCAAAGTCGACGGCTTGGAGACGGCGGTGCTGCGCATCTTATCGGCGGTGGCCGACGGCGGGGCGCCGGGCCATGAGGCGTCGATCGTCAAAATTCTAGCAACCGAAACCCATCAGCGGATTACCGAACTGATGCTGGAAGCCTGCGGCCGCGCCGCGCAAATCGCCACGCCGGATTCAGCGGTGCCGGCATGGGCAGCGGACGCGCTGACCGCCTACGCGCCGCCGGCGGTCTCCACCTATTTTGCCACCCGCGCGCAATCGATTTACGGCGGCACCAACGAAATCCAGAAAAACATCATCGCCAAGCGCGTTCTAGGGCTGTAGCGCGGATATGGTGCGCGCGTGGGCGTGGCGAGGCGGGCTTTGTTGGTGAGCGATGCGCCGCATACCCGGCCGCTCTCCGCACGCTGGTTGCATCTGCTGCTGGCGGTGCTGGCACTAGGCGCTATTGCCTGCGGCTATATCATGTCTGACACCGGCTGGCCGGGCACCGGGGTCATTGACCGGACAAGCCTCTATGTGGCGCATAAGTCCATGGGGCTGTTGATGCTGCCGGTGGTGGTGATGTGGGCGCTGGTCATGGTGCGGCTGGTGCGCGCGCCCCGGTACTCCCGCCAGCACTCTTACAGTCACTCTTATCGGCACTTCCACCGGCACCCCCGCCTTCGGGCCGCCACCGCCTGGGTGATATGGGCGGTGCACGCCGCGCTGCTCGTGGTGTTTATGGCCGTGGCGCTGACCGGCTGGATCGGCAGTTCCTATGGCGCCTATGGCCAGGATGTGTTTGGCGTTGTGCCGTTTCCCGACATCGCCCCGAGGCGCGACGTCGAGCAGTCGATACGCTTTTATACCGCGCACCGCCAATTGGCCCAGGCCGCCGGCTGGCTGCTTGCCGTGCACGTGGCCGGGGCGCTGTTTCACCTGCTTATCGTGCGCGACCGGGTGTTCCAGGCGATGTTCGCATTGCGTCTGCGGGCGCCGCAAAGACGCGCGCTCCGGTAAGTCTGCCACGCGTCTCATGCAGCCATATAGCCACATGGGCGCCCGGGCCGCTACACCAGATTATGCGCGATGAGCGACTTGGCGCCGGCGATGATCGATTCCCGGCCCGGCCGGAAGCTGACGCCGAGCACGCGCTGCGCCTTGTCGTTGGACACGAAGCGGCGTTTGTCGAGTTCCGGGATGACCTGTTTCATCACCGGATTGAAGATCGATAAGAACGACAACAAAAAGCTCGGCAAGGTCCGGGTGGGGATCTTTTTCTGGTAGTCGGGAAATTCTTCCCGCAACAGCGCGGCGATCTCGCCAAACCAATAATAGTCGCTGGCGGTGATGAACCGCTCGCCGGCGGCCTCGGGCACTTCCATCGCCGCCACGTGGGCGGCGGCGACGTCGCGCACATCCACGATCTGAAAGCCGATGCGTGGGGTGGCGGGCAGGCCGCCCTGCATGAGCTGGGTTAAAAGCTGCACGGACGCCGAAAAGTCGCCGCTGAGCACCGGTCCGAGCACGGCGGAGGGGTTGATGGTCGCCAGTTCCAGCCCCTGGCCGTCGCCGTTGACATAGTCCCAGGCCGCCTTTTCGGCGATGACCTTAGAGCGGGTGTAGGCGGTGTTGTCTTTCAACAGGTCCGGGTTCGACCAGGTGGTCTCATCCATGACCTCGGGCAATGCGGTGTGGCCATAGGCGATGGCGGCGACCGACGAGGTAAGAATGACGCGCTTGACGCCGGCCGCTTTCGACGCCTTGAGGGCGCGCAGCGCGCCGTCGCGGGCAGGTATGATCAGGTCGTTAGGGTCTTTCGGCAATTCCGGCGGAATGGGTGAGGCGATGTGGTGCACATAGCGGCACCCGGCAACCGCCGCATCCCAGCCCGCATCGGAGGTGAGGTCGGCGGCGAAGAGCTCAATATCGGCCGCGCGCGGATTTTGCGTCGCCAGCATGGCCTTGAGCGCCGGGCCCTTATCGAGGCTGCGGACGGTGCCGCGCACGGTGTAGCCGGCCTCCAGCAGCCGTACAATCACTTGCTGGGCGATATAGCCCGAGGCGCCGGTCACCAGCACCGGAGCCGTTGTGTCGGTCTGCGTAGACATGGGTTCTATTCCCTATTTTTCTTCGCGCGAGGCTGCGGAGCTTAGCCCGGTAGGTTTTGCCGGAAGCTCGGCATGGCATGGTCGAGCTGCACCCAATCTTGTGCGCTGTCGCACCAAAGTTGGGCGCCGGGCTTCAGGCCCGACGTATCGTCCAAGGTGCCCGCTTTGATAATGGTGAGGGCCGGATTGGCCGACGGTTTGGAAAAAAGCGGCGAGCCGCAAGCGGGGCAAAACTGGCGGTCGACAGTATTGCCGCTATCGGCTTGGTCGGTAAACGTTTTAAGCGTGCCGGTGGTCGAGATGCTGTCGCTGGGAACCACCAGGTTGATGGAAAAGGCCGCGCCCGCCTGGCGTTGGCAATTCTTGCAGTGACAGACGAGCGTTGCCACCGGGTCGGCTTCTGCCTGGTATGTAACGGCGCCGCATAGGCAGCGGCCTGCAATCTGTGTCATCGGGGTCCTCCTGCGCGGGCGTCCTGCGGGGGGCGGTCATCGGCGCGAACCTTGAGGGTTGTAGCGCGGCGTCCGGCACGGGTCCACCGAAGCCGTAAGTGGGGGCCGATGGCGCGCATGAGGTAGCTTATGTAGAATATCGTGTGACGCAGGAGGCCAGCGAGGAGACCAGCAATGGCGCGCGTCCGGCCGCCTAATCAGCGGTGCGTGAGCCCTTGCTGCTGGCAGCTTGCACCCAAGCGAGCTTTTTCGATACCGCGTCATCTTCGAACACGTTGATCGATTGGTTGAACGGTGCAGTGCGGTCGGTGTCGTAGCCGGAATTGGCGGTAAGCGCGTGATCCCAGATCAGGCTGGCTTGCGGGTAGGGCAAATGCGCCTTCACCGTCTCCTGCGATGCTGGGTCGAGGGCGGCGAATTCCTCGCGCAGGCGCTCGAGGCAATAGACCCGGTAGCGGGAGACCGGCAGGTCGGTGTAGTGGCAGCCTTGCACGGTCATCTCAAACCGTGGCGCGCCGCGGCCGAAGGCACGGGCGTTTTCTGCCAATTGCACAAGATGGGTTTCAGCGATTTCACGCAGCATCGGTGTGGCGTCAGCCGGGATCTCGGCAACCAAAGCGGTATCGCCCGCCGTCTGCCCGGCGTTCCACACGCGTGCTACCCATTCGGCGATGGCCGGCCATGCGTTGCGCATGATGGCGGCCGGCGTCGGGTCTTGGCCGAAATGGCGCAGCATCGGCCCCATCAGCCCGATATCGGCAATCGACGGCGTGGCGCCCAACAGATAGGGCCGGGTCTCTAGCATCGAGAGCATATTGCGCATGGCGGCGTAGTAGCCCGCTTCCACGTGGTCCCAGGTGCGGGCGTTGACCCCGTCCTTCACCACATACCAGGTGCGCTGGCGATAGCGCAGGATAGCGCGGCGGACGACCCGCGGCAGCTTGAGGTGGCTGGTGACCTCGTCCGCCAGGATGCGCGATAGCAGTTCCCGGTCGTGCTCGTAGCTCCAGCGAAAATGCATCGCCGCACGCCACAGCCATTCGTCGGCGTAATCCTCGATCAAGAGCGCGATGAACCGCACCGCCGGATCGGTAGGGAAGACGGGCCGTGCAGGGTATTCGGTCTCAAGCTGCTGAATGATCGGCGTTGAATCCGACATCCAGCGCCCGTCATCGCGCTCGACGATAGGCACTTGCACCGCGCCGGCCAATTTCTTGATGCGCTCTTGGTCGGCGAAGGGATGCTGCATCTCGTAGGCGATACCTTTGTACCGCAAATAGGTTTCAAGCTTCCCGGTAAAATAGGACACGCTCACGCCCCAGAGTTTCATGGCATCCACCCGGTGTTTCGTTTGTGCATCAAAGCGCTTTTAACATTGGCGAGGCCGGATAGCCTCAGACGTGTCTAAAAATTCTGCAAGAAGAATGGAATGAGAAAGGCATTCGCGAGGTCGATGAAGAAGGCGCATACCAACGGTACGACGATAAACGCCAAATTCGACGCCCCGTAGCGCTTTGTCACCGCCGCCATATTGGCCATAGCGGTCGGCGTCGAGCCGAGCGAGATGCCGCCGAAGCCCGCGCAAACGACCGCCGCATCATAGGTGCGCCCCATGGACGGAAACACCACGAAGATGTTGATCATGATGGCGATTGCGCATTGCGCCGCCAGAATTGTAAAGATCGGCGCGGCCAGGTCGATTAACGTCCACAGCTGCAAGCTCATCAAGGACATCGCCAGGAAACACCCCAAAGATATTTCCGCTATCAGCGCCATGGCCGGTGTCCGGCTTGGCCACGCCATGCCGGAAGCGCGCGGGAGGTTTTTAGGCACCAGGTTGGTCAGAATAATTCCGGCGAAGAGGCACGTCACGAAGAGTGGAAGTTTCAGGCCGAACTCTTCAGCCCACTCGTTGAGATTGAAGCCGAAAATGACGCACACATGAACGGCGAGCACCGCATCCAGAAAATCCAAATAGCCGATGCGTCCTTTATTGCCTTCTGCACGCTCGGCGTCGGATTGGCCCACATCTTGCGGTTCGATTTGCTCCGGTTGCAGATTATTGCGGGCAATCAAAAATTTGGCGATTGGCCCGCCCATGAGGCTTGCGAGGATCAGCCCGAAGGTCGCGCTGGCAATGCCGATTTCCATCGCATTGGAAATTCCGTATTCGTCCGCGATCCGCGGCGCCCAGGCGATGGATGTGCCGTGGCCGCCGATCAGTGATATCGTACCGCCGAGGACCCCGACGGCCGCTGGTAGATCGAACAAAGCCGCAACCGAAATGCCCGTGAGGTTCTGCGCAAACATATAGGCGATAGTGATGGCGAGCAGGATCACCAGCGGCTTGCCGCCCGCCGCGAGGTCCTTCAGGCTGGCGTTGATGCCGATCGTGGTGAAAAAATAGACGAGCAACGTATCCCGTCTTTCCAGATCAAATTCTACGGCCACGCCCCAGACCGCGTAGACAAGCCCCCAGAATAACCGAGAAGAGCAGCCCGCCGCTCACCGGTTCGGGGATGCTGAACGCGCGCAAGACGCCGATGAAATCGTTCAGCCGCTTGCCCACAAACAAAACGACAATGCCCATAGTGACGGCCAGGAACGAAGAGATCTGCAAAATACCGTCCTGCAACTCCATCGCCACCCCTCCTTTTCCGGCCCAATAGGCCCAAGACCTTAGCCGTTGATTGCCCTCTTTGGCATGGAATTAATCCATCTACGCCGGCGTGTCATCGATATGCGGATGAAAGGGCGCAACCGGTTGCTGCCCGGTCAGAGCGGTCGAGCGCAGTGAAACGCGTACGAGATATAAATAAATGATCGGGCCGAGAGGCATGCTCGCGACCCGCCCCCCAAGGCCGCGACGGCGGCCCGGCGCTTTATGCGCCGCCCCGCCGGAGCGGTTGCGCGCAGCGCAACACGCGTGAGACATAAAATGGTGGAGCCGAGGGGAATCGAACCCCTGACCTCAGCAGTGCGATTGCTGCGCTCTCCCATCTGAGCTACGGCCCCGGTGCGTGCGCGGCATTTAGGGTTGCCGGTGCGGTGCTGTCAAGCAGGCCCCAGCCCTAGAACGGCGCTGGGACGGTGGGGGCGCCCGAGCGCTGGGTTTGCAGCGCTGGGTTTGTGGCGGCTGGCTTGCGTCGCGGCGGCGGCGCAATTAAACCTGGCTATGGCGTTTGACGCCTGTGACGCCTGGCCCACCCTTATTTGCGGACGCACATATGCAGGTTATTGCCGAAGTCGCGCTTCTTATTCTCAACATCGCTTGGTGGGTCGTCATTCTTGGCGTCATCATGAGCTGGCTGATCGCCTTCAACGTGGTGGATACCCGCAACCGGTTTGTCTACCAGGTGGCTGATGCCCTCTACCGCATGACCGAGCCGCTATACCGGCCGATCCGCAATTTTTTGCCTAATATGGGCGGCATCGACCTATCGCCGCTGGTGGTGTTGATCGGGATTTTCGCGGTGCGGCGCGTGATTTACGTCTACGTGCTGCAACCTGGCTATTATTGAGGCGGGAGGAGGGCGCAAAGCCGCAATGGCCGCCGCGCAGCCAAGCAAACGGATCGACGGCCAGGGGCACGCAGCCCGCGTTAAGGCCAAGGTGGCCGAGGGCGTCACGGCGCTGGCTGCCGCCCATGGCATCACCCCCGCACTGGCGGTGGTGCTGGTCGGTGATGACCCGGCAAGCCAGGTTTATGTGCGCGCCAAGGGCCGGGCCTGCGCCGAAACCGGTATTCGCTCGGTTGAGCACCGGTTGCCGGCCGACACCAGCGAGGCGGATTTGCTGGCCTTGGTGCGCATGCTCAACGCCGATGACGCGATCAGCGGCATTTTGGTGCAATTCCCGGTGCCGGCGCAAATAGCGCAGCAAGCGGTGATCAACACCATTGACCCGGTGAAAGATGTGGACGGCTTGCACCCGCTTAATGCCGGCCGGTTGGCCAGCGGGCTCACGGCGATGGTGCCGTGCACGCCCTATGGGGCCTATCTGATGCTCAAAAGCGTGCGCGATGACCTTGTCGGGCTCAAGGCCTTGGTGATCGGCCGCTCCAATTTGGTGGGCAAGCCGATGGCACAATTGCTGCTGCAAGAAAATTGCACCGTGACCATGGCCCATTCGCGCACCAAAGACCTGCGCGCCGAGGCGCGGGCGGCGGATATTTTGGTGGCGGCGATCGGCCGGGCGCATTTTGTCGGCGGCGATTGGATCAAGCCCGGCGCGTTGGTGATTGACGTGGGCATCAACCGCGTTCCGGCGCCCGACAAAGGCGCGGGCAAGACGCGCCTGGTCGGTGACGTGGACTTTGCGGCGGCCTACGATATTGCCGGCGCCATAACCCCGGTGCCCGGCGGTGTCGGCCTGATGACGGTGGCTTGCCTGATGCGCAACACGCTGATTGCAGCGCACCGGCAGGCGGGCCTGCCTGACCCGGTGCTTTAGGGGCGCAAGCAAGGAGCCTAAGACTATGCAGACACGCCAGCTTGGAGATCTGTGGCCGGTCAGCGCACTGACACTGGGCGGCGGCGGGCTCGGCCAGATTTGGGGGGAAACCACGCGCGAAGAGGCCGTCGCCACCGCCCGTGCCGCCGTCGATGCCGGTATTACGCTGCTCGACATGGCCCCGGGCTATGGCCGCGGCGAAGCTGAACGGGTCATCGGTGCTGCCTTCGAGGGTGCTTTGCCCGCGGGTGTGCGGATTACCACTAAATGCCAGTTGGGCAGCCCGCCGGCGGATACAATTGCGGACGAACTTGAGCGTAAGCTGGTGCGCTCGATTAAGACCATGGGCGTGGAGCACGTGGATATTTATTTCCTCCACTCCAATATCTGCCCGGACGATTATGTGTATGCCTACAACGCCGATACGCAAGACCGGTGGGCTACGCAATTTCATCTGTATACAGATTATGTCGTGCCGGCGATGGAAGCGCTGGTGGCCAAAGGGCTGGCCGGGGCCTGGGGCATTACCGGCACCGGCCTGCCGCGCACCGTCATGCAGGCGCTGCGGCGCGACCGCAAGCCGTCCGCTGTGCAAGCGGTAGCCAATCTTATGGATTCGGCCGGCGATATGCGCAGCTACGAAGAACCGGCCGAGCCGCGCAACATCATCCGCACCGCCAAGAATAATGGGGTTGGCGTTTTGGGCATCCGCGCCGTTCAGGCGGGCGCGCTGACCGCGGCCATCGACCGTGCCTTACCGCGCGATCACCCGCAAAATGCGGATTACACCAAAGCAGCGCCGTTCCGGGCGCTGTGTGAGGAGATCGGCGAAGACCCCGCCACTATCGCGCACCGCTATGCGTTGGGCATGGAGGGCGTGGATAGCATCATTTTAGGCGTCAAGAACCGCGCCGAACTCGCGCAGCTGGTGGCGGCGGAAGCGCAAGGGCCGTTGGAGGACGCCATACGCGGCCGCATCGATGCGCTTAAGCTGGCCGTGCAGACGCCGCGGCTGCCGCTGGATGCCGTATCGCCCGGCGATCTGACACGCTGATGCGGTGCCGGTGGACCGTGGCTGTGAGGCGCGCGCGGGCGGGGGCCGCCGCTTCGGCCATGGGGCGCCTGATCCTGCTCTGGGCGGTTCTTTTCGGTGCGGCGAGCCTCCCAGCGCACGCGGATACCGGCATGCTGGCGTGGGAGGATGGGGAGATCGTACAAGCGCTGGACGCGTTCGTGCCGCGGCTGATGCAAGAGGCGAACGTCCCCGGCGCGCAGGTGGCGTTTATGCGCGGCGGTACGCTCTTATATGAGCGCGGGTTTGGCGTGCGCAACGTGCTGGGCCGCGCGCCGGTAACGACGGATACGCTGTTTGAAGCCGCTTCGCTGTCAAAGCCGATTGCCGCCCACCTCGCCTTGCAACTTGTCGCCTCCGGGCGGCTGCACTTGGATACGGATTTGGGCGCCGAGCTAACGCCGCCATGGCTGGCGCCGGGGGCCGATGGCCGCATCGCCGAGATATCGCTGCGCCAAGTCTTAAGCCACACGTCCGGCCTTTCCAACGATATCTTGCGCACCAGCCACCGCCCTGACCCGGCCCTGCACGGCCGGTTTGCCTATGGGGGGGAAGGGTTCGGATATCTCGGTTACGCCATTGCCGCGCATGAACAACGCCCCTTCGATGCGGTGGCCCGCCAGCGGCTGCTGCAGCCTCTAGGCATGCACGCCACAGGCTTTGCGGTTGCCGATGCGCGGATGCAGCGCATGGCCACCGGCCATGCGCAAGTATGGATGCCGGTGGCGTTGGTGTTGGTGCCGTTTGCGTTGATCTATGGGGTCGGCGTGGTAATAGCGATACTTGTCGGGCGGCTGTTTTTCCACCACCTGCATGTGCAGCCGCTAAGTTTTCTGCTGCCGGCCATTGTCGCCGCCATTGGCTCTATCGTGGTGGTGATAGAAGTGGCTGGGCTGGGTCTTTTGCTCAGCGTGCTTGTTGTCACTTTGGGGTTTTTGCTGTGCGGCGTGCTGGCCACGGTTGCGTGGCGCTTGGTGTTGCTGCTGCTGGGCATGACGCGCGCGCGCCCAGGCACGGTGGTGCGGCGTGAGGAGGTGACAACCGGCTTCTGGAAGCGCCTAGCCTATGTGCTGGGGTTTGTCAGCGTGCTGCCGTTGCTGTTTTTCAACGTGCCGCTGCCGTTGCGCGCGGGCGATGATGTGCACCCGGCCTCTTCGGTGCGCGGTACGGCGGGGGAGATTGTCTTGTTCGCGCGCGAGATCGTGTCGCCAACGCTGCTCGAGCGCGCCGATATAACCACCATGACCAGCCCGCAGGTGGCTGTTGATACAGCGGTGGGCACAGACAAGATATTCTGGGGTCTTGGTATCGGCATCCGCGAACGGGCCCTGGCCGATGGCGCCGTTCAGCGCACGTTTTGGCAATGGGGGCTCAATCCCGGTTATGCGAGCCTCATGGTCATTGAGCCACAAACACAAGCCGCGCTGGTGATCTTGACCAACGCCCAAACCGGCGGGCCGATGGTTCAGGAACTGGCCGCGCATGTTTTTGGCGGCATTGACAGCGTGCGCGCCGGCGGTGGCTGGCGGTTGCCATACGCCGCCATGGCGCCGCTGTTTTAGCGCGCGGATATATGCCGTGTGTGTGTGGGCGTCGTGCCTAGCTCTGCGTTTTGGCTTTATCAATGGCGGCGGTAATCAGCGCGCGCGCCTTATCCGCATCGCCCCACCCGTTGAGCTTGACCCATTTGTCGCGCTCAAGCGCCTTATAGTGGTTGAAGAAGTGCTCGATCTGGTCGATCAGCATTTGCGGTAAATCCGTATACTCATGCACGTGGTCGTAATACGTATTAAGCCGCGACGGCGGCACTGCTAGGATTTTTTCGTCCATACCCGCCTCGTCTTCCATCAGCAGCACGCCCACCGGCCGCGCCGCCAGCACCGCGCCGGGAACGACCGCCGGTGTGCCGGCCACCAGCACGTCTGCCGGGTCGCCATCCTCCGATAGGGTGTGCGGCACAAACCCGTAATTGCACGGATAGCGCATGGACGCGTTCAAAAACCGGTCGACGACCAACGCGCCGGACGGCTTGTCGAACTCGTATTTGATCGGCGCACCGCCCACCGGGACCTCAACAATGACGTTGACGTCGAAAGGTGGGTTGTCGCCAACGCACAGGGCCTCGATACGCATGGCTGACGGCCTCTCAAATTAGGTTAGGATCAGGCGGCTGCTTCTAGGTGCCGCTGACCGTAAATAAGATTACAGGATTGATCTTATTTTTTAGATATGGGATATAAGGTCAACCGACTAATCATATACCCATGCTTGAAGTTACAGAAATAGATATCGCTGAACGCATGCGGCTGGACAACCTCTGGTTCGCGCCAGAAATCGTGGACCCTGTAGCTGCCTGGCCCAAGCGGCACTATTTCGCAGGTTTCCTGCGGTTGGTAAAGGATGTGAAGACGCGCAGGGCTGTAGTTTTGATGGGGCCGAGACGTGTCGGAAAAACCATCATGCTACAGCAGGCTGCTTGGAAGTTGATCGATGGGGGCGTTTCACCCTATGCGGTGCTCTACCTAGCTTTAGACACGCCGGTCTATAATCGGATACCGCTTGAGCGCCTGATTGCAATCTATCGTGAACATTTTGCGCCTGACAAAGGGCCGCTTTATATCTTCTTCGACGAAATCCAGTATCTCAAGGACTGGGAAGTTCATCTGAAATCTCTCGTCGATACCCACAAAGACATCAAATTTGTGGCGTCAGGGTCTGCCGCCGCCGTGCTCAAAACAAAAAGTGCGGAATCAGGTGCGGGGCGATTTACAGATTTCTTGCTACCTCCTTTGACGTTTGCTGAGTTCATGAAATTCTCAGATGGTCTGGAGAGTTTGATTCAAATTAATCCGAATACGGATAATTTGGTAACGGCTTCAGATATTCAAGCAGTCAATAGAGCCTTTGTCGATTACCTCAACTATGGGGGTTATCCTGAACTGGTTATCAACAGGCACCTTCAGGCAAATATACAGCGCTATGCGGGTGCTGATATTGTGGACAAGGTGCTGTTGCGGGACCTTCCCAGTCTATATGGCATTAGCGATATACCAGAACTCAACAGCCTTTTTATGTCGTTGGCCTATAATACCGGGCATGAGCTGTCTCTCGAGGGGCTATCTCAGAGTTCCCAACTCGCGAAGAACACGCTCAAGCGATACATCGAATATCTAGAGGCTGCGTTTCTCATTCGTAAAGTCGAACGCATTGACGTGAATGCCCGGCGTTTTCAGCGGGCGACATCCTTCAAAGTCTATCTGACAAATCCATGTATGCGCGCATCCCTGTTTGGTCCGCTAAACCCAGATGACACGGCACTGGGGGCGATAGCGGAAACAGCTATCTATTCCCAATGGTTTCACGCGCAGGAGGTCAATCAGATGAGATATGCCAGATGGGATCGCGGCGAGGTCGATCTCGTTTATCTCAATAAAGCGATGCAACAACCGGATTGGGCCGTGGAAGTGAAGTGGTCAGATCGCTATTATAACCGGCCAAGTGAATTGGGTGCGCTCTTGGAGTTCGCTCGCAAAAATAAGTCTATTACGGATGGCGTCCTGGCAACAACGTTGACGTCTTTCGGGCGTCGGCGCAGTGGTGGGGTTGAAGTTCGGTTCCAACCTACGGCGCTCTATTGTTATGAAGTTGGCGTGAATGTTGTCGCCGCTCTTGAGGAACGCGATCAGCTTGATTTGCTCAGCTAGGGGCTGTTGCGCCGGTTGCGGTCCGCTAGCAGGCGTAAGCGCAAGGCGTTGATCTTGATGAAGCCGGAGGCGTCGGCTTGGTCGTAGACGTCGTCTTCTTCGAACGTCACATGCTCCATCGAATACAGCGAGGTGTCGGAGTGGCGGCCGACCACATCCACGTTGCCCTTGTAGAGCTTGAGGCGGACGCTGCCGGTGACGTGTTCTTGGCTTTTGTCGATCAAGGCTTGCAGCATTTCGCGTTCGGGGGAGAACCACATGCCGAAATAGACCAGTTCGGCGTATTTGGGCATGAGTTCATCTTTAAGATGGGCGGCGCCGCGGTCGAGCGTTATCTGCTCGATGCCGCGGTGGGCGGCGAGCAGAATGGTGCCGCCGGGCGTTTCGTAAATGCCGCGGCTCTTCATGCCGACGAAGCGGTTTTCAACTAGGTCCAAGCGGCCGATGCCGTTGTCGTGGCCGTAGGTGTTGAGCGCGGTCAGCAGCGTGGCCGGCGACATGGCAACGCCGTTGATGGCAACGGCATCGCCTTTTTCGAACGCGATCTCGATATAGGTCGGTTCGTCGGGGGCGACTTCCGGTGCCAGCGTGCGCTGATAGATATAGTCCGGCGCTTCCACCGCCGGGTCTTCCAGCGCCTTGCCTTCGCACGAGGTGTGCAACAGGTTGGCGTCCACCGAAAACGGCGCTTCGCCGCGCTTGTCCTTGGCGATGGGGATTTGGTGCTTTTCGGCAAAATCGATCAGCGCCGCGCGGGACTTGAGCTCCCAGTCGCGCCACGGGGCGATGACTTTGATGTTGGGGTTGAGCGCGTAATAGGCCAGTTCGAAGCGCACCTGGTCGTTGCCTTTGCCGGTGGACCCATGGCACACGGCGTCCGCGCCGGTCTCTTCGGCGATTTCGATTTGGCGCTTGGCAATCAACGGCCGGGCAATCGCCGTGCCGAGCAAATAGAGCCCTTCGTAGAGGGCGTTGGCGCGCATCATCGGAAAGACGTAGTCTTTGACGAAGGGCTCGCGCAGATCTTCGATGTAAATCTCTTGGATACCGGCCATCTCGGCTTTGCGGCGCGCGGGCTCTAGCTCTTCGCCTTGGCCGAGATCGGCTGTGAAGGTCACCACTTCACAGCCATAGGTCTCCTGTAGCCATTTCAGCATGACCGAGGTGTCGAGCCCGCCAGAATAGGCGAGCACCACCTTCTTGACATCGGTAACGCTCATTTTCGTGCTGTACCTCACCCATCGGATCGAACGTCCATGCGCCGGTGTTGCGCGTCCTGGCGCGTTTGTCAAAGGCGTGAGGTATTAGGGCTGCAAAACGGGTGGCGGTTTAGGCGCGCAGGCCCTCCAGCATCGCCGTTGCGGCGGCCTGCGCTTCAGCGCGGGCGCGTTTGCGGTTTTTCGCATCAGCGATCACGTGCACCGCCTCGTCCAGCGCCGCCGCCAACAAAGATGCCGCGATAGGGACGGAGACGGGCGCCAAGCGTCCTTGCGCTTTGGCCGCCTCCAACCCTTCGCGCAGCGTTCGCAAGGAGTGGCGGGATTGGATTTCGCGCCAGCGTTTCCAGCCCAGCACGGCCGGGCCGTCCAGCATCAAGATGCGCCGCGTTGCCGGGGCGGCGGCCGCATCCAAATAGATGCCGATGCCATGGGTTACGCCCTGATAGGCGTCGGTGACATCTGCCGTGTCGGCATCGATGAGGGCGGCGAGCCGCGCATCTTCCGCCTCCACCACTGCGTCAAATAGAGCGTGTTTGTCTTTGAAGTGGTGATAGAGCGCGCCGCGCGTGGCGCCGGCGCGGCGCACGATGGCGCTGGTGGCGGTATCCGCATAGCCATGGGCTGCAAATTCCGCGCGGGCGGCTTTGAGGAGGGCGGCGCGGGTGCGCGCGGTGCGGTGGGCGTTGCTGGGCATGGTTGGTCACTTTCTCAACATTGCTCCTTTACAAACAAACCGCCTGTTTGTATATAGATAAAACAAACAGGCGGTTTGTTTGTGGGGTGGATGAACGAGCTATGCCACAAACAGAGCTATGCGACAAAGAGGAGAGCACCAATGAGCATCTCAAGCGTGTATCCGGTCATTGCCACCAAAGACGTGGCGCGGTTAGCAACGTTCTACCGGCAGGCGTTCGGCCTTAACACCGCCTTCGAAGCGGAATGGTACGTGCATCTGACCGCCGGAGATGACAGCGGGGCGGGGGCGGGCAATCTGGCGATCATCGCCGCTGGCCACGACACCATGCCTGAAGGCCACCGCGGCGTGGCGGCGCCGCGCCTGCTGAATATCGAGACCGACGACGTGGATGCGCTCTACGCGCAGATGACGGCGGCAGCGGCGCCGATCTTGCTTGCTTTGCGCGATGAAGCCTTCGGCCAGCGCCACTTTATTATGCAGGACCCGGACGGAAATCTGGTCGACGTGATCATGCCCATTCCGCCCACCGGCGTGTTTTCAGAGCAATATACGGACGCGGCACGGCCGTCCTAGGATGGCGGCGCGGTTTACAGATCGCTTGCCACATCACCGCGGGTGACGCGCTTGCGTATCTGGCGCACGGCCAGATACGCCCCGGCGAGTATGAACGGCGCTAGCAGGCCGGTTGCCAAAGTCGCGTTGATCGGCTGCCCTGCCTTTTCCAAGGCCTTCAGCACATACGCGATCAGGCCGACCAGATAATAGGTGATAGCGACAGCCGACAGGCCTTCGACGGTTTCCTGCAGGCGCAGTTGCAGCCGGGCGCGGCCTTCCATGGAACGCAGCAAGGCCCGGTTCTGTTCTTGTAGGGCGACCTCGACGCGGGTGTTGAGCAGGCTCGAAGCCCTGGCGATGCGCGCCGACAACGCTTCCAGACGATCGGCGACGGCGGTGCAGGTTCGCATGGCGGGGCCGAGACGGCGGTCCATGAAGGTGCCGATCTGCTGCAGACCTTCGCGCTTTACTTCGTCCAGGTCGCTGATGCGCCGCTCGACCAGCTGGTGATAGGCGCGCGACGCCGAAAAGCGGTAATGGGTGCGCGCGGCCAGATCTTCGGCGCGCGCCGCCAGCGTCGTCAGCCGTGCAAGCAGCCTTTGCTCGTCTTCGAGATTGCGGATGCGCGCGGTTTCGGCCGCCAGACCCGACAAATCCGCTTCGATGGTGCCAAGCTCAGGCGTCACCTCGCGCGCCAACGGAAAGGCCAATAGCGCCATCATGCGGTAGGTCTCCACGTCGAGGAGCCGCTGTACCAGCCGGCCCAGGCGGCCGGGCCGAAGCGCCTGATTGGCGACGACCACACGGCTCAATCCATCCGCGTGCAACCGAAAATCCGTCCAGGCCGCGGCCTGTCCGCCGGACATGCCGGCGCCTATCACTTTGCTGTCGCCGAAGACTTCGTGAAGCCGCGCTTCAATCTGGGAGGCATCGCCTGGGAGCGCCAACAGGTTGATGCCCACCAGCACCTGGCCCGGCAGCCGTGCGCGCCAGCTTTCGGGAATCGCGGCCAAGGGCGGCGAGGCAAATGGGACGCTCAGATCGGCGATCACGCCATCCGCCATATGCGGACAGCGGCGGGAAAAGGCATAGGTGGAAAACTCCGTGTGCCGTTCCCAAACAAGGTGGATTGCCTTTTCGTCCGCTCCCAGATCAATGGCCAGGTGGTTGCCGAACCTGCCCGGTGCGCGGGCCCCCATCTGGCCGGCCAAGTCACGCAACAGATCGCGCTCCGTCTCCGCGCCGGTCTCACCGGTGATCACCGCGATCTGCGTCACCATCATCGGCGCGTGCACATCCGCGGATGGGCGCGAATGCACCTCGTTATTGAGTTTCTGGCGCAGAGGATGCGCCGCCATGGGTTTGAGACCCGGCATCGTTCATATCCCCCCTTGCCCTCCGGCGTATCAAAAGTGCACTCCGGCGTATCAAAAGTGCGCTCCGGCGCATCTAAAGTGTGCTCCGCCGCATTTAAAGTGTGTTGCGCCGCAACATGGAAAGCGCGCGATCATAGCTATGGCGGCGGCGGGCGCAAGCCGGTCAGAACAGCACGTCGAGCCGGATCGCGCCCCAGATCAAGTGCCACCACAGGTAATAGACACACCGCATCAGATACATGGCGGCAAAGCCGAAGCGCCGGAAAGCAAGGATCTGCAGCGCGCCAAAGAGGGTGAGGGCCACCGCGAGATAGACCGCACGGATTGACAGACCATCGTCGGCGGCTGCCACCGCTACCTGAAAAGCCGGTTCGGTTACAGCCGCGATGGCGATGGCGGTCGCGGCCTTAGTGTCCCGCAGCCGCGGCAGCCGGCGCAGGGCCAGGACGGCAAGCGTCAACGGCACCAGGTGAAACACCACCTCCGCCACCAGGCCAATCGCCGGGTAGAAGATCCAGGCTTGCGGCCAAGGGGTGTTGATGTCACGCGGAAATCCGACCGTGATATCCACCACCGTTGTCATCAGCGCCAGCGCAAGGGATGCCGCCAGGAACACAGGCAGGTGGCCGCCATGCCGGCGCAGCGGCGCCGTGCCCACCCATCCAAGCCGGTGAAGAATGATCAGGCACCCAAGCCCGACGGTTCCGGCAACGAGGATAGCGCAGCTTGGGGCGAGGTCTCCTGTAAACCGCCGGAACGGCGCCGGGTCGATCATCGCCGCGGCGAGCGCTGCGGCCGCAACAAGGCCGGCAAAGACCCATACATGCGTACGCTCGGTCATCGCAGCGGAGGCGCTCCTATGACCAGGCTTGGAAAGGTCACTGTCCTTGGCGGTGCCGACGGTGTGGGGATGTCACGGTGCATCGTGTCAGCGTTTTGGGGCAGCCTGGCGGTGAGCGCCAACCGTTTAGGCGGAGGGCGCTGCGTCTTGCGCTTGCGCCCGCGCGCGGGCAAGGCGGGTGGAAGCGCGCTCCTTTTCGCTGGCCGATTTGAGCTGTCCACACGCGGCTAGAATATCGCGCCCGCGCGGGGTGCGCACCGGGCTTGCATAGCCCGCCCGGTTGACGATTTGCGCAAACGCCTCAATGCGCCCCCAATCGGAGCATTCATACGCCGTATCCGGCCATGGGTTGAACGGGATCAGGTTGATCTTGGCGGGAATACCCTTGAGCAGCCGCACCAGCGCGCGGGCGTCTTGGTCGCTGTCATTGATGCCTTTGAGCATGACGTATTCAAACGTAATCCGGCGCGCGTTCGATACGCCCGGATACCGGCGGCAGGCCTCTAACAGCTCCGCAATCGGATATTTTTTGTTCAAGGGCACCAGAATATCGCGCACGTCATCGCGCACCGCGTGCAGCGAGATGGCCAGCATCACGCCTATTTCGGCGCCGCAGCGCGCAATCTGCGGCACCACACCGGCCGTCGACAAGGTGATGCGGCGTTTGGAGACGGACAGGCCATCGCCATCCGACACCACGTCGAGCGCATCGCGCACCGCCTCGAAATTGTACAGCGGCTCGCCCATGCCCATCATCACCACATTGGTGATGCGGCGCTGAGGAGCGCCGGTGCTAGTGCCGTCGCCCGTACCAGGGCCAGTACCAGGGCCAGTACCAGGGCCAGCAACAGTGCTAGTGGGGGCGTGGTGGCCGGGCCATTCGCCCAAACGATCGCGCGCGATCAACACCTGGCCGACGATCTCACCGGCTGTGAGATTGCGCACCAATTGCTGGGTGCCGGTGTGGCAAAACCGGCATGTCAGCGTGCAGCCCACTTGCGATGACACGCATAAGGTGCCGCGGCCCGGCTCGGGAATGAAAACCGTTTCCACTTCGTTGCCGTCGGCAAGCCGCAAGACCCATTTGCGCGTGCCGTCGGTGGAGCATTGTTCGGTGACGATGGTCGGCCGCGCGAGGGTAAACGCTGCGGCGAGGTCGGTGCGCATGGATTTGGATATATTGGTCATCGCGTCAAACGATGTGGCGCCGCGCACATAGAGCCAGTTGAAAATCTGACTGGCTCGCATCCGGCTGTCGCGCGCCGCAATGCCTTGGGTTTGCAGCGCCGTGGCCAGCCCGCCGCGCGATACGCCGATCAGCGACGGACACGGATCGCCGCCAGGCCCGGGCCCGGTATCAATAGGCGGTGCATGCGGGTTGCCGCGGGCGATATCCAAAGAGGTTGTGGCCATCGCGGCTATCGGCAGGCCTCGTCAATGGCCTGGATGGCGGCGGTGACGCCGGACAGCGAATAGCGGTCTGTGGTAAGCGTGCCGCGGCCGGAGGTGCCGGTGATGCGCATGGAGTTGCCGCGCTTCATGGCGGCGATGAGCTGCGTCTCGCTGGCCCGGTCCTGCACCCAGGCGCCGCCTTCGTTTTGCGCATCGTTCTGGGTGAACATGGAGAATTTGGTGCCGTCCACATCGGCAGTTGCGGTTGAATCGGCTTTATAGGGGTAGCCGGACACGACGCTGAACTCTCCGGCGACGTTGCGGCCCGGCCAGTTGGTGACCATCACGTAGATCGCGCCGCGGCGGACATTTTTGGGCGCGGTATCTTTGGGACTGCTTACCGCGTAGCAAATGGAATTGCTGCCATCGGCGATGCGGAAGGCTTGCCAATCTTTGAAGGTGCCAAGCGGCTCCGGGTCGGCGGCCTGTGCACCCGTATGCATGGCGATGGCGGCCAAAACGACCAAGGTCGCGAAAAGAGGTCGGCCAGAAAACCGGGATAGGCCGGGGGCAAGAATAGAAGCAAGAGGTGTCATGCGCGGATATTTCCCATTAACCGTGTGTGGTGGATCCGTGATGTCGGACGGAGACTTGGCGCAGCTACTTATATGGGGGAGGCTGCGCCGCCTGCAGGTGATGTGCGCTCTTCATATCGCCGATCGGCGCTCCGTGTCACCTCTCACATCAGCTCTTCCAAGCATAGCTCTTCCAGGCATATTACCGATATGAGCCAGCACCCCGCCCTTGCGGCGCGGTCCAAACCTGTGTGCAATAGGCGCAGCATGCTTAGGGAACGTGGCGTTTTCGTGGCTTGAATCCGCGTCTTTTGTCCCGCATCCTTACCCCGTGTTGAGACGCTCCGCTCGCAGCAAAAGCTATGGATTAGTCACGCCGGTGGTCAGGTCCCAAAGCGACGAGAAAATGGCTGGTTCCGCCAAAGGCCCATCTACGGCGGCGGGCTATGACCGCGAGGCGATGGCCGATTGCATCGAGGCGATTGCGGCGCGCCAAGATCAATCCGCCTTTGCCACCGTGTTTGCCTATTTCGCCCCGCGCTTGAAGGGGTATTTGATGCGCCTTGGCGCCGGCGAAGGGCCGGCCGAGGAGCTGGCGCAAGAGGTGATGATGACCGTCTGGCGCAAGGCGGCGCAGTTCGACCGCCGGCAATCGTCGGTCTCAACCTGGCTGTATACGATCGCGCGCAACCGGCGCATCGACGTGCTGCGGCGGGAAAAATTCCCCGACTATGATCCCGATGACCCGATGCTGCAGCCATCGCAAACCGAGCAGCCCGATGACGCCGTGGCAGCGGCCCAATGCGATGAACAGGTCCGCGCCGCGCTGGAGACATTGCCAGCCGAACAGGCGGAGCTCATCCAGCTTGCGTTTTATAAGGGCTGGTCCCACAGCGAAATTGCCGCCAGCCAGAACCTGCCCTTGGGCACCGTTAAATCCAGGCTGAGGCTTGCCTTCCGCAAATTGCGCTCGGGCCTGGAAGGGGCCATGTAGCCCGCACATAATTGGTGTGCGCTGGCCGGGGCGCGCTTGCCAGTGTGTGCTGGCCAATATGCGCTGGTCGTCACGGTCGTCTCTTGGCGCCAGGCCGGCGCTGGCGCACCCGAGCGGGCCGGGCGGCACCGGCGCCGGGGGTCATGCGGCTATGGGCATAGCTCGGGGCCGGGCCATCTGCACCCGTGGCCGCCGGCGCCGGCAGGTCCAGCGCCGATACCGGGCGCGGTGGAAAGGCGCCAAGCATGCGCACGCGGTCATACATCACGATGGCGCCGGCCATCGCCACGTTGAGGCAAAAGGCGGTGGGGATGCGAATGAAGCTTGTACAGCGTGCGCGCATCTGCGGCGATAAGGAGCCGGCTTCCGGCCCCAGCACATAGGCGGCGCGTCCGGGATGGTGGAAACTGGGCAAATCAATGGCGCTGTCGAGGAATTCCACCCCGATCAGGTCGCAGCCTTGCGGTAAACGCATGTCAGCTATGCTGTCCCATGCATAGAAGGGCACATGGCTGCCGGCGTCCGAGGTGTCGGAATGGGCCCCTTGCAGGCGGTAATGGGCGTTGAAGGTAAAAAAGAAGCTGGCCCCGAAAGCATGCGCCGAGCGCACTAAATTTCCCAGATTTCCGGGTTTTGAGAGCCGTTCCACGCCGATGGCGAAATAGCCGCGCGGGCGCGGTGTGGGGGGTGTTGCGGCCATGCCTCAGTGTCCCCTTTCGGCGCGCGAATGACCCTATTTTGACGTTTCCGGGCCTGCTCCGTCAAAACGTTAACGACTGCTTCATCATCTCGTGTCATTTGCAAAACGGCGTCGCGTAGCCCACATGCTGCATCGCAAAATCGCCGGCTAAGCCGTCTCGACAACAACGATAATATCCAGCGACGTAAGGACTAGCTATCATGACTTTGCCGATTTCCACATTTTCTGCGCGTGCGCTGTGCGCGGTCACGCTGCTTGTGGCGGTGCCGTCATGGGCCATGGGACCGGACGGGCAACACGCAGCCCCGGCTGACGCGGTCCCGGTCGATACAGCCCCAGCCGACGCAGCGTCAACTAACATGACGCCAACTGACACGGCGCCAACTAACACAACGCAAGAGAGTGAGCCGCCGAAAGCGGCCTTGGACGTGGAACTTTCCGGCACCGAGCCCGGCGAGGGGACCGTGCGCGTCAATCTGTATGCGTCGGAAGAAAGCTTCCTTGAGCAAGAAGATGCCCAGGCGGCGGTGGATGTGCCCGCCGACGGGGCGCCGGTGGTGATCTTCGAGGACTTAGCACCCGGCACCTATGCCGTCGTCGCCTATTACGATGTCAATCAAAACGGCAAGCTCGACCGCGGCCTGTTTGGCGTGCCGCTGGAGCCGATCGGCTTTTCCAACGGCGCGGTACCGGTTCTCTCAGCGCCCGACTTCGAGGAAACGGCTGTGACCGTTGAAGAAGGGGCAAGCCAGGCGATTTCGATCGCGTTGAAGAAGCTGGCACCGACCCGGCGCGCCGACTCTTAAAATTCTCTCCTAGGCTTGCCTGAGCCTGCATGCGCGTCTTGGTGCTGACGCGCCGCGCGTGCTAATGGCTAAACCAGCGCATCCGCGCTTCGCTGCGGGGTGCGGGCGATTAATAGCCACCGGCAAGCTAAAAGGGCCAAAAGGACCAAAAGGGCCAAATAAGGAGAGAGCGCGGATGAAGGCAGTGCTGTGTAAGGAGTACGGACCACCGGAAAGCCTGGTGCTGGAAGAGGTGGCCTCACCGGAGCCGGGCGAGGGCCAAGTACGCCTCGCGGTGAAGGCGGCGGCCGTCAATTTTCCCGACGTCCTGATTATTGAGAACAAATACCAGTTCAAGCCGCCGCTGCCGTTTTCGCCCGGTGGCGAGGTAGCCGGCGTGGTCGATAAAGTGGGTCCGGGCGTAACTACGCTTAAAGTGGGGGACCGGGTCATCGGGTCGTGCGGCTGGGGCGGTTTTGCCGAAGAGCTCGTGCTCGACGAAGGCCGGTGCACGCCGTTTCCGCCGGAGATGGATTTTGTCACCGCCTCCGCCTTTTTGATGACCTACGGCACGTCGCACCATGCCTTGCAGGACCGCGCCCATATTCAGCCGGGGGAGACCTTGCTGGTGCTTGGGGCTGCCGGCGGGGTTGGGCTGGCGGCGGTTGAACTGGGCAAGGCCATGGGCGCGCGGGTGATCGCGGCGGCATCGTCTGAGGATAAAGTGCAGGTTGCCAAACAGCACGGCGCGGATGAGGGGTTTGTCTATCCGACCGGCGCGCTCGACCGGGGGCAGCAAAAAGCCTTGTCGGAAACGATCAAAAGCCTTACCGGCGGCCAAGGCGCCGATGTGGTGTATGACCCGGTCGGCGGGGATTATGCCGAGCCGGCGTTGCGCGCCACCAATTGGGAAGGGCGCTATTTGGTGGTGGGTTTTGCCTCCGGCCCGATCCCCAAAATACCGCTCAATCTGGCGTTGCTGAAAGGCTGCCAGATCGTCGGTGTGTTCTGGGGCGCGTTTACCGGCCGCGAGCCCGACCGCAACCAGCAAAACCTGGCGCTGCTGATGGAGTGGTTCAAGGCCGGCAAGATCAAGCCGCACGTGTCCAAGACCTATGCGCTATCGGAGGCAGCCTTAGCGCTGCAAGACATGGCGGCGCGCAAGGTGAAGGGCAAGATTGTCCTCGTTACTGAATAGCGCCGACGGGCCGGATCAGCGGCGCTGGCGCGGCGGCATTATTGCCGCCATCGCCGCTGTTACCGCGCTGCTGTTGGCGCTGTTTGGTTTTCTCGTCTACGTGCTGCTGGCCTCCAGCGACGCGGCCTATTGGTCGGGGGAGATCGTGCGGTTCGAGCGCGGGGATATTTCCAATCCGCCGGGCACCGGCCGCATCGTGTTCGCCGGTGGCGGCACCATTCGCAAATGGCCCGATCTCGCCCAGCACATGGCCCCGTTGCCGGTGATCAATCGCGGCTTTGGCGGCGCCCACGTGGCCCATGTCACCCATTACGCGCCGCGTATCATTGCGCCCTATGCGCCTAAGGCCGTGGTTATTGCGGCGGGCGGCGATGATTTGGCGGATGTGGGCGGCAAACCGCCCGATCAGGTAGCAAGCGATATGGCGGCGCTGGTGGCGGTGTTGCGTCCGGCGGGCTTAGAGGCGGGGGAGGCGCCGCAAGTCTATATTCTCTCAATCCCGCCGACGCCGGCGCGCGCTGCGCGCTGGCCGGCGGTGCAAGAGGTCAATACCCGCATCGCCAGCCTGGCGGCGGCGGCGCCGGGGGTGCAGTTCATCGATCTAACAGACCTGATCCTAGATGATGCCGGTAACATCACCGACGATCTTTTTCGATGGGACGGGCTGACGCTGAACGCGCACGGCTATGCCGCCGTCAGCACGCGGGTGCGCACGCGGCTGCTGGCAGATTTAGGTGATGCATTCCCGGCGGAACCGGCGCCCGTACTGGCGCCCGTACCGGCACCCGTGTCGCAGCCGCCGCCTGCGCCTTAGGCTAGCGTGACGCCGGTCATCTTGTGAGGCTGCCTGGCAGCTTCTAGGTTGGCGGCGTCTGGAGCGGTGGTGATGTGTGCGGTTGCCGGTGCTCGTGCCGGGCAACCACGCGTGGGTTAGGGGCGTCTCGGTGACAGAGCAAAATGTGCAGGCCCGCGCGGCAACCTATTGGCTGACGCTTGCGCCCAATACGCGCGGGGCTTTGTGGCTGTTGATGTCGGCGGCGCTGTTTACGGTTATGGCGGTGCTGACGAAACTTCTCGGCACCCGGCTGGACCCGATGCAAGTGGCGTTCTTCCGGTTGTTCTTTGCCACCCTCATCATTTTGCCGTGGCTCATCCGCGAGGGCGGCTTCGTGCCCCACCATCCGTGGCTAATGACCTTACGCGGCATTGTCGGCGGCGGCGCCATGCTGTGCATGGTCTATGCGTTCGTGAACCTGCCGCTCGCCGATGCGCAGGCGATCCAATTCGCGCAAGGGCTGTTTTTGGTGCCTTTGGCCATCGTGGTGCTGCGCGAAGTGCCCGGCTGGCGGCGTATCAGCGCTGTTATTGTCGGCTTCATCGGTGTGTTGATCATGCTACGGCCGGCCGGCGGGTTTGACCCGGCGGCGTTTGTGGCGCTGTTCGGCGCGCTGTTGGTGGCCGCCGCGGCGGTGCTGGTGAAGCTGGTGTCGGATAAGGATGGCCCTCTTACCATGATGCTGTTTTCCGGTGTCTTTGGCTGCGCCATGGCCGCCCTACCCATGGGGCTCCATTGGGTGAGCCCAACGCCGCATGAATGGGCGATGCTGGTTGCCATCGGCGCCGTGGGGGCCGGTGCGCATAATTGTTTTTTGCGCGCCTACCGCATCGGCGAGGCCACGGCGATTGCGCCGATCGATTATACGCGGCTGATTTTTGCCGGCATTGCCGGGTTTGCGGCGTTTGGAACGGTGCCTGACATTTACACCCTTATCGGCGCTGGCATTATCGCCGGCACCAGCCTTTATATCGCCCGGCGCGAGGCGGTGCTGGCCCGCGCCAAACGCGCTGGCGAATGACGGCCGCCGAACACAAATCCCGCGCCGCCGCCTATTGGCTAACGCTGGCGCCTAACATACGCGGCGCGCTGTGGCTGTTATTGTCGGCGGCGCTGTTCACTGTCACGGCGGTGTTGGTCAAGACCTTGGGCGGGCGGCTGGACAGTTCTCAAGTGGCCTTTTTCCGGCTGCTGTTTGGCTTGGTGGTCATTCTGCCGTTCTTGATCCGCGGCGGTGCGGCGGCGTTTAAGACCCATTACCCGGTGCTGCAAGTGGTGCGTGGGGTGGTCGGCTCATCGGCCATGTTGTGCGGCTTTTATGCGCTCGTTCACCTGCCGCTTGCCGACGCGCTGGCGTATAATTTTACCAAGGCGCTGTTCGTGGTGCCGCTGGCCTTTTTCATGTTGGCGGAACCCGTAGGCCCACGCCGGGTGGGGGCGGTGCTGGTCGGTTTCCTAGGGGTACTGGTGATGTTGCGGCCGGCCGCCGACATCGACCCGGCAGCGCTGGTGGCGCTAGGCGGCGCCCTGCTGGTGGCGATGGCGACGATCCTTGTAAAGATCGTTGCCAAGGACGCGCCGGTGACGCTGATGTTTTACACCGGGGTTGTGGGCACGGCGGTGGCGGCGATCCCCACCTATCTTGTGTGGCAGACCCCCACCTGGCCGGAGCTGGGCCTGTTAGGCGTCATGGGGGCGGCCGGCGCCGGTGCGCATAATTGCCTCATTCGCGGCTACCGCGAAGGCGATGCCTCGGCGATTGTGCCGTTTGACTATGCGCGTTTGGTGTTTGCGGCGGCCGCCGGGTTTGTGATTTTCGGCGATGTGCCCGATTGGCTAACGGTGTTAGGGGCGGCCATCATTGTCGCAACAACGCTGTATATCGCCCGCCGCGAGGCCGCGGATAGCGCCGCCGCCGGCGTCGCGTCATGAGGGTGCTTACGGTTTACGCCTCGTCCGCCGCGCTGCGCTGCAATGTGCGCTGCGCGCGGGCGCGGTGATGCTCTTTGATGTGGCTGCCAACAACCGCAAGCGTGGTGGCAAACACCGTCGCATCATCGCTAAAGCCAAGCGCGGCCACCATGTCGGGAATGAGGTCTGCCGGCAATATGAAATAGGCGATGGCCGCAAATAAGGTAGCGCGGACGCCCATGGGCGTGCCCGGGTCCACGGCGCAATAATAGGCTGCGGTAGCGTCTTCTGCGAACGGGATCTTGCCGGCAACACGGGCCAGCTTGCGCCAGAAACCCTTGCGGGCGATGCGCTCATTACGCTGCGCCACCGCCGGCAATTGAATGCGCGGGTCTTCGATCACGGTTGCGGCGTTGTGTTCAGGCTCCATCCCGCTCATGGGTATCGGTGCTCCGTGCTGGGCGCAAGATATAGCCTCCCATCGGATAAATGGGGCTGCCGGTGGGCGTGTACAAGCGCCACCAGGCTCTATCGCGGCAGGCAGGCTTCATGCTAGACCCGCCGCGAGCCCGCAAAAAGTCTCACAATCAATCAAACATGTCGGAGGTGTGTCATGAAGCTCGATAGTTCCGTTGCAGCGGTCATTACCGGAGGGGCGTCCGGTTTGGGGGAGGCCACGGCGCGTGCGCTGGCCGCTAAGGGGGTCAAGGTCGGCATTTTTGACCTCAACGCCGAAAAGGGCGAGGCGCTGGCGCAAGAGCTCGGCGGGGTCTTCGCGGCGTGTAACGTGACGGATGAAGCCGCCGTCGATGCCGCCTTTGCAGCGTCGCGCGCGGCCATCGGCCAAGAGCGGATTTTGGTCAATTGCGCGGGCATCGGCAACGCCATCAAGACCGCCGGCCGCGACCGCGAAACCGGCGAAATCAAGGCTTTTCCCACCGATAAGTTCGATCTGATTATTCAGATCAACCTAGTCGGCACGTTCCGCTGCATCGCCAAGTCGGCGGCCGGCATGATGACCTTGGACCCGATGGCCGATGGCGATCGTGGTGCGATTATCAATACCGCCTCGGTGGCAGCCGAAGACGGCCAAATCGGGCAAGCGGCCTATTCCGCCTCCAAAGCCGGCGTGGTCGGCATGACGTTGCCGATCGCGCGCGACTTGTCGCGCGAGGCCATCCGCGTCAACACCATCTTGCCGGGCATTTTCAATACGCCGCTGCTGCAAGGCGCACCGGAAAAAGTCAAACAAGCGCTGGGGGCGCAAGTGCCGTTCCCCGCGCGTTTGGGCGAGCCGGTGGAATACGCGCATCTTGCCGTAACCATGGTTGAAAACGGCTATTTCAACGGCGAAAGCGTCCGCCTCGACGGTGCCATCCGCATGGCGCCGCGCTAGGCCAGGCCTGCAGGCGTTCACGCAGCGGTGCTGCGGGATACGTCAAGGCGGCTGTGGTGGCAAAGCAGGGCACAAAAACGTGTGTGCAAACCCGGCCCAAGGCCCCCACATTAGACGGGCTGAAACATTATCTCAGGGAGACCTCATACAATGATCGGATATACATCTGTCGGCACCAACGATTTGCCAAAGGCGCTGGCCTTCTATGACGCGTTGTTGGCGGATCTAAACCCCGCCACGGTGATGGAAGAGGAGGGGCGGATGCGCGTCTATGGCGGTGGCCATGGGGCCATGCTGATGGTGACCAAGCCGTATGACGGCAATTCAGCAACCATTGGCAATGGCGGCATGATCGCGCTTGCGGCCGGCAGCCGTGAGGCGGTTGATGCGCTATACGCCAAGGCCATGGATTTAGGTAGCGCGGATGAAGGCGCCCCCGGCGAGCGCGGCCAGGGCTTTTACGGCGCCTATTTCCGCGATCCCGACGGCAACAAAATTTGCGCCTTCCATATTGGCTAGCGCACGGGCAAGCAGCGCTCTAGTCACACGACAGATAGAAAAAAGGCCGCCCGCTTATGCAGGCGGCCTTTTTATGTGGGCGTCTCTGGTGGGGTTAAAGCCAAGCGACTGGGTTACTCCGCTGCGAGCGGTGCCGGCACGGCGCCGGGGGCGCCGCCGCCGCCTTGGGTTTCGGCCAAGCGGGCGCGCATGCGCTCAATAACGCGCGCGGCCATATAGAGCTCTTCCTTGCTGAAGCCGGCTCCCAGCGTATCGGCCAATTCGCCTAAACTTGCATTCATGCGCGCATAGGCGTCCAGGCCTTTGGGCGTGGCTTCGATCAATTGCGAGCGCTTGTGCGCCGGGTTGGGCACGAAGCGGATCAGCCCTTCGGCGAGCAGATCATTGGCAAGCTTTTGAATGTGCTGGCGCGAGACCGGCCGCGCGCGCGCCAATTGCGGTACGGTTTGCGGGCCTTGCGTGACCACCGAATTGAGCAGGCCCCATACCCCGCCGCGCTGGGCGGTAACGGTGCCGGTCTCTTGGCCTTGCGCCTGTAGGCGAAAATAGAGCCAAGGCACGCCGTTCATGACCGCAAGCGCTAAGTCGCGACGGCCGACATTTTTAGCAGGGTTGACGGCCTTGGCCAGCTTGCGGGCGCCTTTGCCGTTTTTCTTCTTGCCGCTGCTACCCTTCGCCACTTGCGCTTCTCCCCGCCAAGCTACCTGCCATATGCGTATCAGCGGAACTGTACTCCGCGGCGCCGTGCTCTTGAAGGGAGAAAAGACGGTCTGTTTGACATATTTATTGTCGTTATCGTTAACCGCTCGCGCCAATATGAGATGTGGTACGGGGTGCAGCGTCTATGCCTAGCGTGCGCGCGTTAGCCGGCATAGGCATCCATGGCCTGCGCCAGTTCGATGTCTTTGGCGGTCAAGCCGCCGGCGTCATGGGTTGAAAGGGTCACGTCGACCTTGTTGTAAACGTTGAACCATTCAGGGTGATGGTCCATGGCTTCGGCCTTTAAAGCACAGCGCGCCATGAACCCGAAGGCGGCGCTGAAATCCTTGAACACAAAGACTTTGCGGATGGCGTCGCGCCCATCGACGGTGTGCCAGCCGTCAAGGGTCGCCAGCGCGTCGCTGCGCGCGGTGCCGGAAAGAAAAGTGGTGGTCATGGGGGCGTCTCCTGGGCATGGGATATGCGGGCGATACGGTGTCACGCGGCCATCGGTTTAAGCGCGTAACGTGCTTCAAGATGATAGTGCGGCCCGTCATGGCCCAATGCGCTTGAATAGAGCCCGAAGCTTTCCGCCGTAAAGGCGGGCGCGCGCATCAGGCTGTGGCGCTCTATGAATTGTTGCACTTTCACCGGCGAGGCGTTGCGCAAACGCGCCAGCGTGACGTGGGGGAGAAATTTGTGCTTATCCGCTTTAAGCCCGATCACTTGGCAGGCGCGGTCGATTTTGTTGTGCAGCGTGTCCAGCGCCGGGTTGGCCTCGACGCCGGCCCATAAGGCGCGTGGCGTATCGCCGCCAAATTGGCCGCAGCCGGTCACCGCAACGTCAAACCGCCGCGCGTCGATGGACGATAAAGCGGAGGCCACGTCTTCAGCCACGCGCGGGTGCACCTCACCGATAAAGCGCAGCGTAATGTGGAACTGCTCCGGCGGCACCCAGCGCGCGCCCGGTATGCCGCCCGACATCATGGCTAGCTCAAGGCAGGTGGCGTGCGGCAGCGATAAGGCGGCAAATAACCGGGGCATGGCGCCAGGCATAGCCTAAACCACGCGCGTGGCAAAGCGTGTGGTGCGGGCGTTGAGGGCTAGGCTAGGCGTTTGGCGCCGGTGGCATCGGCCACCGCGGCGATGATTTCATCGCGCGAGGACGGCTTGCCGAGCACGCAAGCGGAGCCAAGATCGCTGGCGATGTCGCGGATCATGGCGTCGTCGCTTGCCGTTAGCACGATCATCGGGATTTGCTTTATCTCGTGATCCTTAGACAGCCTGACCGCCTGCAACAGGCCCAACCCGTCGACCCCTTCCATCATCAGGTCGGTTATGATGATGTCCGGCTTCGGCGCGTGCGGCGCGTTGAGCAGGTCAAGCGCCCCTTGCCCGCCGCTGGCTTCCGCTATCCAGGCAATGCCTGCCTCCTCAAGCATTTTGCGGACGATTTTGCGCACCGTGCGCTGGTCGTCCACGATCATGACCATAACCGATGCCAGCCACGCGGGCGCCGGCGCGGCGCCCGGCGCTGGCTTTGGCGCTGCGACTGGTACGGCACTGGGCGGCACGGGGGCCGCCGTGGCAGGCGAAGCCGCGTCCACGAAGCTTAAATCATCAGCGGTGTAATCTGCCATATCGTCTTCGGTGTCACGCGGTGCGCGCGTGGGTAAAACAAAACGTGCCCGCTAGCATAGAAGAAGAGGGTTGATTTTATGTGAACCCGGTGCCCGTGCGGGCATCACGGGCACGGGTTGGGCTGCGCAAGGTGGGCGGCCTCGATGTCGGCCAGCAACTCCTCGCTCATCATCAAGTCAACGCTGGAAATATCGGTCTTGAGCTGCTCCATAGTGGTGGCGCCGATGATGTTGGCGGTGACGAACGGCTTGTTGGTGACGTATTGCAGCGCCATTTGCGACGGATCGACACCGTGCTTTTCGGCGATCTTGAAATAGTTTTCCATCGCCCGGTCGGCGGCCGGCGTCTCGTAGCGCTGCAACCGGTTGAACAATTGCCGGCGTGAGCCTTGCGGGTTGGCGCCGTTCCTGTATTTGCCGGTAAGGTAGCCTTGCGCCAAGGGCGAATAGGCTAGCAGGCCGACCTTCTCACGGTGGGCTATTTCCGAGCCGCCCAGCTCGAACGTGCGGTTGAGCAGATTATAGGCATTTTGGATCGACTGCATGCGCGGCAGGTCGTTTTCTTCAGCATACTGAAGAAACTTCATTGTGCCCCATGGGGTTTCGTTGGACAGGCCAACATGGCGCACTTTGCCCGCATCCACGATTTTGCCAAGCGCTGCGAGTATGTCGTCCAGCGGCGTGCCCGCTTTGTCGATGTGCTGGTAGCCAAGGCCGCCAAACAGGTTGATGGGGCGGTCGGGCCAGTGCAACTGATAGAGGTCGATATAGTCTGTTTGGAGGCGTTTGAGGCTTTTGTTGACGGCCTCCTCGATTTGCGCCGCCGTGTGCTTGGTATTCTCGCCGCTGTCGCGCAGCCAATCGAAGTTGGAACGACCGGCCACTTTGGTCGCCAAGATCACCTGGTCGCGGGTCTTGCGCGCTGCAAACCACGTGCCGATGATCGTTTCGGTGGAGCCTTGGGTCTCACGCCGCGGCGGCACCGCGTACATTTCCGCGGTATCGAAAAAATTAATGCCCTGTGCGAGGGCGTAATCCATTTGCGCGTGGCCCTCTTGCTCCGTGTTCTGCTCGCCCCAGGTCATGGTGCCTAAGCAGATAGAAGAAACGTTGAGGTCGGTGGTGCCAAGCTGGCGGTATTCCATAGCCATTATCTATAAGTCCTTTTAAGCGATCGGGGTAAGCGGTCGTTTGCGTATGTGTGTTTGCGTATGTGTGATGCGTGGGCGGCGCTGGCGCCTGGCCCACGCCTATGCGGGCGTCCCGTATTGGTGGGCGCGCTCCCCCCTCGTTTAAGCCTGCCTGCCAGATATATGCCGTGCGGTTAGGATGCCGCATCCTTGTGCGCTTGTGCGACCAGTTGCGCGGCGTAAGGGGTGATGGCCTCAACGATGACCTTAATCCCCTCCCGGTTTGGGTGGATTCCATCCGGCTGGTTGAGCGCCGCCTCGGCGGCCACGCCTTCGAGAAAAAACGGATAGAACAACACCCCGTAGGCGCCGGCAAGTTCGGGATAGATCGCTGCGAATTCGGCGCCGTATTCTTCGCCCAGATTGGGCGGCGCCAGCATGCCGGTAAGCAGTGCCGGCACCGCGCGCGCGGCGAGGGCATCCAGGATCGCGCTGAGATTGGCGCGCGTCTGCTGCGGATCGATGCCGCGCAAGGCATCGTTCGAGCCCAGTTCGATGATGACCGCGTCCACGTCATCGGTCAGCGACCAATCGAGGCGGGCGAGGCCGCCGGCGGAGGTATCACCGGACACGCCAGCGTTTTCGATGATGACGTTAAGGCCGCGCGCCTGCAGCGCGTCTTGCAATTGCGGTACAAAGCCGTCCGCCTGTTCAAGCCCGAATCCGGCGGTCAGGCTGGTCCCGAGCGCAACAATCTTAATCGGTGTTTCCTGGCGCGTTTCTTGGGCTGGGGCCGTCTGTATGCCCAGCGCGGTGCTGCAGGCCAGCATGATCCAGGCGCAGGCCGCGCGCGTAGACACGTGTATGCCGGGATGCCGGCGCCGGGTGCCGCTGTGGCGGTTGCCGATTTGGATATGGTTGTTTCGGCGCGTAAAACCGCCATATGCCACACTGGCGCAAGGGATACTGGCGCGAGGGGTATTGAGGCCGCGGCGCCCCCAGCCTGGGCCCCAGCTATATAACAAAGTCTGGAAACGCAGCGTGACCGAAGCTTTATCCGGCAAATCCATATCCGGCAAATCCATGTCTGATCTGATTATCTCGCTAGGCGATGTGCATTTGACCCTGCCGAGCGCCGCCGGCCCGGTGCATATCTTACGCGGTATCGGCCTGGATGTATCACGCGGCAAGGCGGCCGGCCTTGTGGGCCCGTCCGGGTCCGGCAAGTCCACACTGTTGATGGTGCTCGCCGGGCTTGAGAAGCCCACATCCGGTAGCATCAAAGTTGCCGGCCGTGAACTCACCACCATGAACGAAGATCACCTAGCGCTGTTTCGCCGCGATAATGTGGGCATCGTGTTCCAGTCTTTCCACTTGGTGCCGACCATGACAGCGCTGGAAAATGTCGCTATCCCGCTTGAATTTGCCGGCCGGGCGGATGCATTCGACCGCGCAGCGGAGGAGTTGCGCGCGGTCGGGCTGGCACATCGCCTCGACCACTATCCCGGCCAATTGTCCGGCGGCGAGCAACAGCGCGTTGCGCTGGCCCGTGCGGTGGCGCCTGACCCGGCCATTTTGCTGGCCGATGAGCCGACCGGCAATCTGGATGGTGCCACCGGTGATGCCATCATCGAATTGATGTTCGATCTGCACGCGCGCCGGGACACGACCTTGGTGCTGATTACCCACGATATGCATTTAGCCGATCTGTGCGACGAGGTGGTGCATTTGCGCGACGGGCAGGTAGAAAAAACCGTGCCCCGCCCGCACGGCGCACCCCACCGCGTAGCGGGGGCCTCCGGGTGAGCGATATCGCCGAACCCAACCCGGCCATTATGGCCACGGCCGGCACGCGCCGCGCCAGCGGGCCGCTGCCGCTGCGCATCGCCGCGCGCGAACTGCGCGGCGGGCTGAAGGGCTTTGGCATATTTTTGGCCTGCCTCACCCTCGGCGTGGCGGCGATCGCATCGGTCGGTTCGGTATCGTCGGCGCTGGTGCGCGGGTTGGCTGAAGAAGGACAGACCATTTTGGGCGGTGACGTCGGCTTTGAGATTGTGCACCGGCAGGCCAACGCCGCCGAACAGGCCTGGCTCGATGCGGTGGTGCAGCGCGGCGGCGCCCTGGCGGTGATGGCGGAGATGCGGGCCATGGCGCGGGCGGTGGACAATCCGGCGCGCACGCTGGTGGAGCTTAAAGCGGTGGACGATGCCTATCCGCTCTATGGCGAGGTGCGGCTTGTTTCCGGCCAGGCGCTGGCAGACGCCCTTGCGCGCGGGCCGGACGGTGCGTTGGGGGCGGTCGTCGAACCGGTATTGTTGGAGCGGCTGGGGCTGCAGGCCGGCGACCGTTTGCGCGTCGGCACCCAAACCTTTGTCATCCGCTCCGCCATCGCGCACGAGCCGGACCGGGTGGCGGGCGGATTTGCCATCGGCCCGCGGGTGATGATTTCGCGCGCCGCCTTGGCGGAAACCGGCCTCGTGACCGTCGGCAGCCTTGTGGAATACGAATACCGGTTGCGGCTACCGCCGGATCAACAAACCAATGAGGCGGTGGCGGCCTTTGTAGCGGATACCAAGCAGGCGTTGCCGGACAGCGGCTGGCGCATCCGCGACCGCTCAAATTCGGCGCCGGGCGTGCGCCGCGTGGTGGCGCAGGTGGCGCTGTTTTTGACGCTGGTCGGGTTAACGGCGCTGATAGTCGGCGGCGTCGGCGTCGGCAACGCCATCAAAAGCTACATGGATAAAAAGCGCGAGGTGATTGCCACCTTCAAATGCCTCGGCGCGCCGGGGGAGCTGATTTTCCGGATATATTTCGCCCAGGTGATGGTGATTGCGTGCGTGGGGGTCGCTATTGGCCTGGTCATCGGTGCGCTGGTGCCGGTCGCCGCACAAACGCTGCTGGCCGATCTGTTGCCGGTGCCGACGGAGTTTGCCGTGCACGCCGGGCCGCTGGTGTTGGCGGCGGTCTATGGCATCGTCACCGCCATTGCCTTTGCGGTGTGGCCGCTGGCGCGCGCGCGCGATATTCCTGCCGCCGGCTTGTTCCGCGATATCGTCGCCCCCGCCAGCCGCTGGCCGCGGCCGGTCTATATGGCGTTAACGCTAGGGTCTTTGGCGGTGCTCGCCGTGTTGGCGGTGGTGTTGACGGAAGATTATCAGCGCCTGTTTGCGGTGTGGTTTTTGGTCGGCACCGCGGCAAGCTTCGGCGTGCTGCTGCTCGCCGCCGACGCGCTGATGTGGGCAGCCAAGACGGCCGGGCGGCCGAAATGGCCCTCTTTGCGCATCGCCTTAGCCAATCTCCACCGGCCTGGCGCGCCCACCGGCTCGGTGGTGCTCTCGCTCGGCTTAGGCCTGACGCTGCTGGTGACGATTTCGCTGATCGACGGCAACATCACCCGCCAGGTGGCCACGCAACTGCCGGCCCGGGCGCCGTCGTTTTTCTTTCTCGATTTGCAGAAAGGCCAGCTCGACGGCTTCAACGCCATTTTGGCGCGCACGCCGGGCATTGCCGATGTCAACCAGGTGCCGATGATCCGTGGCCCGATCATTGCCGTCAACGGCATCCGGGCGGCGGATGTTGAGGCAACGCCCGACACCCGCTGGGCGTTGCGCGGAGACCGCGGATTTACCTATGCGGCGGCGCTGCCGCCGGGCTCCGAATTGGTGGCCGGGGCGTGGTGGCCGCAAGACTATGCCGGCCCGCCGCTTGTCTCCTTCGTGCGCGATCTGGCCGAAGGATGGGGCATAGGCATTGGCGACACGCTGACCATCGATGTGTTGGGCCGCGAAATAACCGCCAAGATTGCAAGCCTGCGCGACGTGACCTGGCAGGCCGGCGGCATCAACTTCATTTTGGTGTTCTCCCCCGGCGTGCTGGACGCCGCACCGCAGACCATCCTCTCAACGGTGACCATGGATGAAGCCGGCGAGCTTGAGCTGCAGCGGCAGGTGACCGACGCCTTCCCCAACGTTACTTCCATCCGCGTAAAAGAGGCGATTAGTTCGGTTTCTGCCTTGTTGGAAGATTTGGTGTTGGCGGTGCGCGCCACCAGCGTTGTTACGATCATCGCCGGCGTTTTAGTTTTGGCCGGGGCCATGGCGGCGGGGCATAGGCATCGTGTCTATGATTCGGTGGTGCTCAAAGTGCTAGGTGCAACCCGCGCCAAGGTGCTGGGTGCTTATGCGCTGGAATACGCCTTGCTCGGCTTCGGCACCGCGATGATCGCCGCCGCGGCGGGGACGCTAGCGGCGTATCTAGTAATAACGCGGGTGATGCAGGCGGAGTGGATGTTCTTGCCCGTAACCTTGATGGCTACCGTTATGGGGGCGACGCTCATCACCATGGGCTTTGGGCTCATGGGCACCTGGTCGGCGTTGAGCGGCAAGTCGGCGCCGGTTCTACGGTCGGAGTAAGCCGCCGCCGCGCGGATTAGGGGGGCGATACGCAATGCCCACAGCCTTTGATGCACACCGCACTGCTGTGCCCAACCCGGGCAAATACGCGCGGGTGATAAGCTGCATACGCGGGCAAGGCAAGCGTACGCAGATATATCCGGATACCCCGCGCCTTGACGGCAAGACCGCGCTGGTGACCGGCGGTACCGGGGGTATCGGCGCGCACGTGGCGCGGGGCTTAGCGATGCGCGGCGCCGACGTCATTGTGGCGGCGCGCGGCGGCGCATCGGCCGATGCTGACTGCGCGGCTCTGGCCCAAGCCTCCGGCCGACACGTGGTTTTTCAGCACCTCGACCTTGGCAGCGTGCGCGCGGTGCGCGATGCGGTGGCAGCGCTAAACCAACGGCTCGATGGCCGCCCGCTGGATATTGTTTGTGCCAATGCCGGCATATGGCCGCACCAATACGCCCTATCCGTCGATGGCCATGAGCGCGCCTTCGCGGTCAATTGCCTAGGGCACCACGTCTTGATCCGTGGCCTGATGGAATATGGCCTGTTGGCGGATGCGGCACGCATCGTGGCGACGACCGGCGATATCTACATTTTAAGCGTTGACTGCACGCCGGATTACACCTATCGCGGCCGTGGCCTTATGGCCTATGCGCGCAGCAAGTTGGGCAATTTGTGGCAATTTACAGAGCTTGCCCGCCGTCACGGGGAATTGCACGTGGTGATCGTGCATCCCGGTGTGGTGGCCTCCGGCCTTGAAGGGCCGACGACCGGTATTGGCGGTATGGTCAAGCGCTTGATAATGGCCTCACCCGAACACGGCGCCCAAGCCAGCCTGATCGGCGCCACCCAGGACCTGCCGTCGGGGACCTATTTTCACAATATGCACGGCATCATGCAGTTGCGCGACAGCGATCCGGCGCGCGACCCCGCCAAGGCCGCCCGGTTTTGGCAGGTGCTGGAAAGGCTTGCTGCCGCCTAGCGCGCGTTCAGGCGGCGGCATTCTGCACAGGCAGCCCACATTTTGAGTACCCACACTCTTTTTAAGTGTTTGAATACGCAAGCCTATTTCTCCCCTCTCATGGGGCGCCAACGTCTTGAAACCGACGTGATTTCAGCCGATATTATGGACTAGAAATTTTTATCCCTGACCATGAGAGGATCATAGACACCATGGCTGACCATGACAGCAGCGTTCTGTACAGCCGCAGCCGCGCGCCGGCCTATGCCGCGGATATTGACGCCGGGCTGCGGAGCTACATGTTGCGCGTGTACAATTACATGGCCGGCGGCCTCGCCGTCACCGGTGCGGTGGCGTACATGGCCTACGCCATGGCGGTCACCGCGACTTCTGAAGGGCTAGTGCTCACAGCCTTCGGCGAGATGCTCTATACGAGCCCCTTACGATGGGTGGTGATGCTGGCACCGCTGGGCATGGTGTTTTTGTTGAGCTTCCGGGTGCACAAAATGAGCGTGCCCGGGGCGCAGGCCGCGTTCTGGACGTTTTCAGCGCTGATGGGGCTGTCGCTGTCGTCGATTTTCCTGGTCTATACGGGCGCCAGCATCTTCCAGGTCTTCCTGATTACGTCGGCATCCTTTGGCGCGCTGAGCCTGTGGGGCTACACCACGAAAAAGGACATCTCCGGCTGGGGGTCGTTCCTATTCATGGGCCTGATCGGCATCATCTTGGCGTCGATCGTCAATATCTTCGTCGGCTCTTCGGCGATGCAATTTGCTATCTCCGTCATCGGCGTTTTGGTGTTCGCGGGTCTAACCGCCTATGACACCCAGCAGATCAAAGAGATGTATGACGTTAACGATGATGGCACGGCGGCAGGCCGCAAGGCGATTATGGGGGCGCTGCGCCTTTATCTCGACTTCATCAACCTCTTCCTCATGCTGTTGCAGCTGTTTGGGAACCGCGAATAGCACCTCCCGCCGCGGCGCATTGCCAACACTTAAATCCCCCCGGGCGCAGGCCAGCGCCCGGGGGGTTTTTTGTGTGTGCACGAATGTGGGTAGACTGCGCCGATGGAAGCGCTCGGCTGGTTGTTTGTGGTCTTCGTGGTCGCCCGCCTGTTTGGCGAAGGGGCGGAGCGGGTGGGCCAGCCTGCCGCCGTGGGGGAATTGCTGGCCGGCCTGTTGATCGGCCTTGTGGCCGTGGCGGTTGAGGCCCTAGACGTTGGCGGCGCGGTGGCCGCGGCCGGTTTGCATCTCAATACCGAGCTGATCCACCTAGTGGCGGAAGCGGGGATCTTTTTTCTGTTGCTGTCGGCGGGGATCGATATGAAACCCAATGCCATCGCCGCCCATAGCAGCGCGTCTTTCTTGGTCGCCGCCGGCGGCGCGCTGGTGCCGTTGGCCGCCGGCGCTGCTTTGGCCTGGGTGTTTTTGCCCGATACGGATATGCGCAGCGTGCAGGCGGCGTTTGTCGGCGTGGCGCTGGCGATTACCGCCATCCCCACCACCGTCCGCGTGCTGGCGGAAATGGGGCTGCTTTCCACCCGGCTGGGGGAGACGATGGTCGCCGCCGCCATCTTCGATGACGTGATCGGGCTGGTGCTGCTGGCGGTCATTACCGCATTGATCGCCACCGGCACGGTGCCGGGCTGGCCGGACTTCGTCTTGATGGTGGGCAAGGCGGCGGCGTTCTTTGTGGTCACCGGTCTGCTCGGCGCCCACGTCTATCCGCGCATTTCCCGGCAATTGCACGTATTGCAGATAGCGTCCGCCGAGTTCGCCATTTTGATGGCGGTGGCGTTGGGCTATGGCGTGTTGGCGGAGGCCATGGGCATGCACTGGATCCTCGGTGTGTTCATGGCCGGCCTGTTCTTCGAGCCGGACCGCGTTGGTCCGCGTGCTTATACCGAGATGAAGATCCTCACCGGCGGCATTACCGGCGGCTTTTTGGGCCCGGTGTTTTTTGCGTCGATCGGCCTGGCCGTTGACCTGGCGGCGGTGGGGCATGCGCCGGTCTTTTTGCTGACGCTCATTGTCGTTGCCATTGCCGGCAAGCTCATCGGCGCCGGCGTTCCGGCCAGGCTGGTGGGCTTTTCCGGGCGCGAGGCTGCGGCCATCGGCATTGGCATGAGTTCACGCGGGGCGGTGGAGCTGGTTGTCATTTCCATTGCCGTCGAGCACGGCTTGTTTGCCGCCGGCGCTGCGCACTGGGTGGAGGCAGCGATGCCGTCGGCGTTAGTGTTGATGGCCATCGTGACGACGCTGCTGGCGCCGATCGTGCTCGGTGCGCTGCTGCGGCGCACCAGCGCTAGCAGCCGCTAACGGCCGCTAACCATCGGTGACCAGCGATAATTGCTTGGGCTCAAGCACCTTCAACACTTGCTTGAGTTCCTGGCCGCGCTTGAGGATCAGGCCGGAGGCGGCGATCACCGCGTAGATACCCTGTTTGGCGCGCAATTTTGGCCGTTTTTCAATCCGGTAAAGCGGCAGTTCGCTGCTGCGCCGGTAGACGGAAAACACCGCGCAATCCTTAAGGCCGCCCATGGCGTAATCGCGCCAGTCCCCCGCTGCGACGCGGCGGCCGTAGAGCGATAGAATGGTATCGAGTTCGCGGCGGTCCCAAAACACCGTGTGGGCCTTTTTGGCGGTCTTGTGGCCAGTTTGGTGTGCGGGGGAGACGATAGAGAGGTGCTGGGGTGTGGTCATGGACGCGTATTGTTTCGCGCCCGGCGCCAGCGCGCAACCCCCCACCCCCGCGTACCCGCCGCACGGCGGCAGACCACAAAATCGCCCTAATTAGGCCGCGCATCCGCCTCAAACACGCGCCATATTGAGCATGTCGCAAAGCGGGTGTGGATTTTGGTGATTGCGCCGGCATCCCCTAGCCCCCCAGCTCCCAGCCGGAGCAATCGTTTCGCCCCGCTTGACCGACACCCCCCGCAATTGCTCCGTGTATCCATAACAGGGCCCTTGCGGGGGCCTTTTTTTATGGCGCTGGTCATGGTGAGCGTGCCTTGCCTATAAACGGCACGATCAACGGTTTAGGGGGGGTGGGGCCATGCGCCTTGACGGCAAAGCAGCAATCGTAACCGGCGCGGCCTCAGGCATAGGCCAGGCAACGGCCACTTTGATGGCGGCGCGCGGGGCGCAGGTGTTGGCGGTTGATCTGCGCGATACGGCGCTGGCCCATACCGATGACACGATTATTGCTATAGACCACGACGTTGCCGCGCCGGATGCGGCGGCGGCGATTGTGGACCATGCCGCGCTGACCTTCGGCAGGCTGGATATTCTTGTCAACAATGCCGGCATTGCCCGCGGCGGCCCGGTCGACGCATTGAGCGACGATGATTGGGATGCAACCCTCGCGGTTAATCTCACCGCCCACTTCAAGCTTGCCCGCGCGGCGGTGCCGCACATGAAAAAGGCCGGCGGCGGGCGCATCATCAATATCGCCTCGGTGATGGCCGAAGGCACCGATTTTGGCCTTGCCGCCTATTGCGCCTCTAAAGCCGGCGTTGCCGGCCTCACCCGCAACCTGGCGCTGGAACTGGGCAAATACGGCATCACCGCCAATTACGTGTTGCCCGGCGCGATCCACACCGGCATGACGCACAGCAATTTCGCCAATCCCGACATCGCCAAAGTGTGGGCGCGCAAATCTCCGTTCAACCGCTTAGGCCAACCCATCGACGTGGCCCGCTGCATCGGTTTCTTGGCATCGGAGGAGGCGGGGTTCGTGACCGGCCACGGCCTCAACGCGGATGGCGGGCTGATGCTGCGGGTCTAGCCTAAGCGTCGCGCGCATTTTAGGCACATTTCTTTGCGAAAAGCCCCTTGCGCGCGTGCACGCGGATTTCTATTCAAAGGACCGATAAACGACTTTGCTGGGGGCGGTATGCGCATCCGCGAGGCACGCAAGGAGGCCCTTCACCCGCTATGGCTGCGCCGACCCAAGAGCCGATGATCGAGATTACCGGGCTGAGCAAGCGGTTCGGCCCGTTCGTGGCGGTCGATGATGTGACGTTCACCGTGCCACGCGGCCAAGTGCTGGGGTTTTTAGGGCCCAACGGGGCGGGCAAATCCACCAGCATGAAGATGATCACCGGCTTTTTGGCGATGACCGCCGGCCGGGTGCGCGTGTGCGGCCACGACGTGGCAACCGACGCCATGGCGGCGCAACGGCATATGGGCTATCTGCCGGAAGGCGCGCCGGCCTATGGCGAGATGACGCCGCTTGATTTTTTGCGCTTCATCGCCGAGGTGCGCGGGTTGCGCGGTGCCGATGCGGCCCGCGCCATCGGCCTGGCGGTGGCCCGCACCACGTTGGCGCCGGTGCTCGATCAGCAGATCGAGACCCTGTCCAAAGGCTTCAAACGCCGGGTCGGTTTGGCGCAGGCGATCTTGCACGATCCGCCGGTGTTGATCATGGACGAGCCGACCGATGGGTTGGACCCTAATCAAAAGCACCAAGTGCGCGGCCTCATCCAAGACATGGCGCGCGACAAAGCGATTATTATTTCCACCCATATCTTGGAAGAAGTGGAGGCGGTGTGCGACCGGGCGCTGATCATCGACCGCGGCCGCATCGTCGCCGACGGCACGCCGGCCGAACTGATGGCGCGGTCGCGCTGGCAAGGGGCGTTGACCTTGAGCCTCGATTTGACAAATACCGCGGCCGCCGAGGCGGAGGCCGCCTTGCGCGCGCTTGCGGGGGTGGCAGCGGTGGAGCGCGCCGCGCCGCCGGATGCGCGCTTTACCGTGTTCGCCAGCCCGCGTACGGGCGCGCAGACGCCGCCATTGGCGGAGCGCGTGGCGGTGCTGGCGCGCGAGAAAGGCTGGCCGCTCAAAGCGCTATACGTGGAAAAAGGCCGGCTCGACGAAGTGTTCCGTATGCTGACCCATTCTGATTCGCCTGATGCGGATATGCCAGGGCGTGAAGGTATCGGCGCATGAGCCAAATGTATGCGATTTTCAAGCGCGAATTGGCGTCGTTCTTCGCCACGCCGTTAGCGTATGTGTTCATCGTCGTGTTTTTGCTGGCGACCGGTGCTTTTACGTTTTACCTCGGCCAATGGTACGAGGCGGGTGAAGCGTCGCTACGCGGGTTCTTCGGGTTTCACCCGTGGCTGTATCTGTTCTTGATCCCGGCCATTTCCATGCGCATGTGGGCGGAGGAACGCAAGTCCGGCACCATGGAACTGTTGCTGACATTGCCGGCGCCGTTTTGGGCCAGCGTCACCGGCAAATATCTGGCTGCTTGGGTGTTCGCCGTCATCGCGCTGAGCCTTACCTTCCCGATCTGGATCACCGTCAATTATTTGGGTGACCCGGACAACGGCGTTATCGTGGCCAGCTATATCGGCAGCGCGCTGCTGGCGGCGGGCTATCTGGCGATTGGGTCGTGTATGTCGGCGCTGACCACGAACCAGGTCATCGCCTTTGTGTTGGCGGTGGTTGTGTGTTTCTTGTTCACCCTGTCCGGCTTGCCGTTGGTGCTGGATTTCTTTTCCAGCTGGCTGCCGCAGGCTGCGCTCAATACCATCGCCTCGTTTAGCTTCGTAACCCATTTCGACGCGATCATGGATGGCGTCATCGATCTGCGCGACGTGATCTATTTCGCCTCCCTCATCGTGGTATGGCTGGTTGCGACGGGCGTGGTTCTTGATCTGAAACGGGCAGGATAACGCCATGGCGGCCGAGACACAGGCAGCGCGCGCACACACCGCCGGCAAGCAATCGGGCATTGGCCGCGCGGTCTACGCCGCCGCCGTTTTGGTGTTGAGCGCGATTTTGTTTGTGGCGCTCAACACCTTTGCCAATGTCGGCTTGCAGAACGCGCGGCTCGATCTCACCGAACGGCACTTGTTCACCTTATCGCAGGGCACGCGCAATATCGTCACCGCGTTGCGCGAACCGGTGACGCTCAAATTTTATTATTCCGAAGACGTGGTGACCGAAATCCCTGCCTTGCGTGCGCATGCACAGCGGGTGCGCGATATGCTGCGCGAAATCGCCGCCGCATCGCGCGGCAAGGTGCGGGTTGAGGAGATCAACCCGCAAAGCTTCTCCGCGCAAGAAGATCAAGCCCTGGATGCGGGGCTTACGGCGGTGCCCTTGCGCGGCGGTGCGCAAATGTTCTTAGGGGTGGTCGGGACCAATACGGTGGATGGCCGCGAGGTTATCGGCTTTGTGGCGCCGGAACGCGATACCTATTTGGAATACGATCTGGCGCGGCTGATCTTCTCTTTGTCCAATCCGGCAAAACCCCTGTTAGGCGTTGTCTCCAACTTGCCGCTGGATACGGGCACCGGCGGCCTGCTGCTGGCGATGGAAGGCCGCTCCGAGCCGTTCATTCTCTATCAGGAATTGCTCAATTCCTTCGAGGTGCAGTTCCTCGAGCAGGATTTCGACCGTGTGCCTAACGAGATCAAGGTGCTGGCGCTGGTGCACCCGAAAGAGCTGGACCCGCAAACGCTGTACGCCATCGACCAATTCGTGATGCGCGGCGGACGCGTCATTGCGTTCATTGATCCGCATTCTGAGGTTAGCTTGACCGCCGGCCCGGCAGGCCAGCCGCTGCAAGGTTATACGGAAGCCTCCAACATTCCGCTGCTCATGCAACGCTGGGGCGTTGAGATGAACCCCGATGAGGTGTTGACCGACAGGCTGCGCGCGCAACGCGTGGCGGCCGGCGGCCGGCAGCGGCGGCAATTGACCGATTACACACTGTGGCAAAGGCTGATCTATGAGGATTTTGCCGCCGATGACCCGATCACCGCTCCGCTTGATGCGCTGCACGTGGGCTCGACGGGTATTTTGCGGCCGACGGACGATGCGACCACTATATTGACGCCGCTGGTAACGTCATCAGCGGATGCCATGATCATCGATCTGGAGCGGGTAAAGGAGGCCCCTTCGCCCGATGACCTGCTGCGGGAATTTGAACCGGCGGGGGAAAGATTTACCGTAGCCGCTCGGCTTTCCGGCCCCGTCGCGTCCGCCTTTCCGGACGGCCGTCCGCAGGCAGACGATGAAGATGAGGTGCCGGTAGCGGTGCAAACCGCAGAGCACCTGACGCACACCGTTGAAGACGCCAATATCGTGGTTTTCGCCGATAGTGATCTGTTTGACGATCGCTTCTGGGTTCAGGTGCAGAATTTTCTCGGCGACCGCATTACCGTGCCAACGGCGGATAACGCCGCCTTCGTGGTCAACGCAGTTGAGAACCTGATGGGGTCCAATGACTTGATTTCGCTGCGCGCGCGCGAGCCTGCCGACCGGCCATTCACCGTCGTCGAAGATATCCGCCGCGCGGCGGAGGCGCGGTTTTTGGCCGAAGAACAACGCTTGCTGGCGCGTATCGACGAAACGGAAGCGCGCCTTACCACCTTGCGCGCCGAATTGCCGGAGGGCGCCGGCGCGGCTGCCTTGTTGACCGACGCGCAAGCAGCCGAAATGGCGGTGCTCGAGCGCGAATTGCTGGAAGGCCGGCGCGCCTTGCGCGCGGTGCAAGGCGATTTGCGCCGCGACGTAGACGCGCTGGGGGCGCGGCTGGCGTTCATCAATATGGCGCTGGTGCCGCTTTTGGTCGGCGCAGTGTGGCTGGCGCTGTCGTTGGCGCGGCGGCGGGCGCGGCGGGCGCGGGCGCGCGCATCAGGCCGGGCGGTCGTGCATCGGGGGGCTGCGTCATGAGCGATATACGGATAGGCCGCAAGCCGACGCGCCGGCTGGCGGTACTGGCCGTGCTCGGCGGTGTGACGGCGCTGATGGTGCTGCTGGCGGCCGTCGCCGTTACCAGCCAGCGTCGCGCGCTTACCTCCGATTTTCAGCCGCGCATCATGTTTCCCGACCTAAGCGCGCGCGTAAACGATGCGGCTAAAATAGAAATCGCCAGCCGCTTGGAGCAGGTAACCGTTCTGCGCGATACGGACAATCCGGAAGTCTGGCGCGTTGTCGAGAAGGCCGACTATCCCGCCCGCGCCGACATGGTCAAGCGGACGGTGGTGGGGTTGGCGGAACTTGAATTGGTCGAAGAACGTACAGCGCAGCCCGACTGGCACAAGCACATCAACCTGACCGCCCCTGACGCCAAAGGCACCGGGGTACGGGTGGCGATATACGATGCCGAAGGCGGCGAGATGGCGGCGCTGATTGCCGGCAAGCGCGACGGCGCTGCCGATATCGACGCTAAAGGCAGCATATATGTGCGCCGGCCCGATGCGGCGCAGACATATCTTGCGCGCGGCGCGTTCAACCTCACCCAAAGCGCCGCTGCCTGGCTAGACACGCGCGTCATCGATTTAGAGCCCGCGCGCGTGCACAGCGTTGAGGTGACGCCGGCGGCAGGCGCGGCCTATGCGGTAGAGGCGGTGGAAGCGGTGCTGGCGGGTGACACGCCGGCGGGCGCTACCCCTGAGGGCGGCGGCGATACAGGCAGCTATCGGATACGCGATTTGCCGCCCGACCGGCAGCCGATTACCGACTATGCTGTTACGGGCATTGGCAACGCGCTTGTCAATTTGCGGTTTGTCGATGTGGTGCCGCGCAGCGACGTAACGCTGGATATGCCGGTGACGTCGGTCTTCCGGACGGCGGACGGATTGGAAATTACGGTCGTGGCTGAAAAACAGGATACGACCTATTACGCGCTGTTTGACGCGCGCGCCGCCGCCGGCGCTGATGCGGCGGTAGGCGAGGAGGCGGCGCGTCTAGCAGCGCGGTTGGCCCCTTATGCGTTTGCCCTTCCAACCACGAAGGGCGCCGATATGACGCGGACGCTGGACACGCTCACCGAGCCTGTCACCCCCGGCGCGCCGGTTGACCTCGACGCCGTGCGCGAAGACAGCCCACCTAGCCCTTAGTTCAAGCGGTGCTCTTAGTTCAAGGCTGCCATATCAATGCGGGTTGCCGCGATCACGCGGCCGACGCCATAGACGGGGCTGCTACCATCACCGCTTGCCTGAATGATGATCGCGCACCCGTCATGCGCGCCTTTGAGCAACATGTCCCGCGCCACGTCCAGCGTTAGCGGTTTTGACATATCCCAATTGTCCAGGGGCGTTATCTCGCGCACCACGTTTGCATAGGTGATGTTCTCACCGGCGTTTTCACCGCGGGTGATTTCCACCTGCTTTCTTCTGTCGTATTGCACCAGCCACACGGTTGCGTGGGAGCGGCTGCTGGGTATCTCGCGCGCCGGCGCGCTGATGCGCACGCCGTCGGTGGTGGTTTCGGTGGCCAAATCAGCGGTGGGCTGGACCTTACGGACCTTGTCTTCGATCGCCGCGCGGGATGCCCGGGTGCGGCTGCCGGGCATGTGTGTTTCGCCGTCGATCACCAATTGCGGGGTATATTTGCGGTCCTGAAAATATTCGGCATAGGCCTCTTGGCGTGCCGTGTGTTCTTCGCGCCCCAACGTGTCGCGCCAGCCCAAATAGTCCCAATAGGTGACGTTGTAACTCAGTGCGATCACGTCCTCGCGGTCGGCGATGGTGTTCAATAAGGCGTCTGCCGGCGGGCACGACGAGCAGCCCTGGCTGGTAAACAGTTCCACAACCGCTGGCCGCGCCGTTGCCGCGCCGGCCCATAGGCAGGCACATACGGCCAAGACGGGCGCCAGCAGGCGTGCGCTCTGCCTCCGCGCGCAATGACTGTGCGTAGGTGGATTGTGCGTGGAGGTCCCGGCTCTATAGGTTTTTTTGGTATCTGCGTTTTTATTATGTGCCGTAGGCGTCATCGCCGATGCGTCCATTTTAGACTGGTTCCAAATAAGCGGATAACGCTTTCTTATGCGGTCAAAAATATGAGCAAAATCGGCAAACATCCACTCAACAGATGGTGACCGTCCGTGTTCGTGGGGCGGATATCCCATGCCCGACAGAAAAAAGCGCGCACGCTTTTCGGCGTGCGCGCTCATTTCAGCGCGATGGTGGTACTGGTCAGCCCGGTGGCGGTGCTGGTCGGCGGTGCTGGCGGCTAGGCGGCCATCAGGTTACGCAGCACGTAGTGCAAGATGCCGCCATTATTATAGTAATCCACTTCATCCGCCGTATCTATGCGGCACAGCACCGGCACCTTTTGCGTCTTGCCGTCGACGCTGGTGATGTGCAGCGTCAGCGTCATGCGCGGTTTGATGCCGTGTTCGGCGCCGGTGATGGTCACGGTTTCAGAGCCGTTCAGCCCTAGCGATTTCCAACTGGTGCCATCCTTGAACTGCAGCGGCAGCACGCCCATGCCCACCAGGTTGGAGCGGTGAATGCGTTCGAAGCTTTCAACTATCACCGCTTCAACGCCGAGCAGCTTGGTGCCTTTGGCGGCCCAATCGCGCGACGAGCCGGTGCCGTATTCCTTGCCGCCGAACACCACAAGCGGGGTATGCGTCTGCTGGTACTTCATCGCCGCATCGTAAATGGGCATGGCATCGCCGGACGGGTAGTGCACCGTCACCCCGCCTTCCACGCCGGGTACCATTTGGTTCTTGATGCGGATATTGGCGAAGGTGCCGCGCATCATCACTTCGTGGTTGCCGCGCCGCGAGCCGTAGGAGTTGAAATCGGCGGGCTTGACCTTGTGGGCTTTGAGGTATTTGCCGGCGGGGCTGTCCACTTTTATCGGCCCGGCGGGCGAGATGTGATCGGTGGTAATCGAGTCCGCGAAAAGGCCAAGAATGCGTGCATTCTCAATCGCCTCCGCGGCCTCCGGCTTGGCCGTCATGCCGGCGAAATAGGGCGGGTTTTGCACATAGGTGCTCTTGGCGTTCCAGTCATAGGTCTTGCCGCCGGTGACCTTGATCTTGCGCCATTCCCTATCGCCTTTGAAAACGTCCGCATAGCGCTCGCGGAACATCTTCGAGGTGACGGATTTGCGCACCGCTTGGGCGATCTCATGGCTGGTCGGCCAGATGTCCTTGAGATAGACATCCTTGCCGCGTTTGTCTTGGCCGATCGGGTCTGTGGTGAGATTGACGGTCACCGAGCCGGCCAGCGCGTAAGCGACAACCAGCGGCGGTGAGGCCAGATAATTGGCGCGCACATCCGGCGATACGCGGCCTTCGAAGTTGCGGTTGCCCGACAGCACCGACGCGGCGACCAGATCGGCCTTGTGGATGGCCTTGGAGATCGGCGCCGGCAGCGGCCCTGAATTGCCGATGCACGTGGTGCAGCCATAGCCCACCAAGTTAAAGCCCAGCTTATCGAGCTCCTTTTGCAGGCCGGCTTCTTTGAGGTAATCGGTCACCACCTGCGAGCCGGGAGCTAACGACGGCTTGACCCACGGCTTAGTTTTAAGGCCCAGCCGATTAGCCTTCTGCGCAACCAGGCCCGCGGCCATCAGCACCGACGGGTTGGAGGTGTTGGTGCACGAGGTAATGGCGGCGATCACCACATCGCCATGGCCGAGCGTATAATTGGTGCCCGGCACTTTGACGCGGGTGTGGCTGTCATCGGCCTTCTTGAATTCGCCGGCCATGGAGCGCGCAAAGCTATCTGCCACATCCGTCAAGGCCACGCGGTCTTGCGGGCGCTTTGGTCCGGCTAAGCTCGGCACCACGCTCGACAAATCAAGCTCCAAAGTATCGGTGAAGATCGGGTCTTCGGTTCTGGCGGTGCGGAACATGCCCTGTCGCTTGGCGTAGGCCTCCACAAGCGCTACGCGGGCGGCGCTGCGGCCGGTTGCCTTAAGGTAACGCAGCGTTTCTTTGTCGATGGGGAAGAAGCCGCAGGTGGCGCCATATTCCGGCGCCATATTGGCGATGGTCGCCTGGTCTTCGAGCGACAGATGGTCGAGGCCGGGGCCGTAAAACTCAACGAACTTACCGACCACGCCGCGCTTGCGCAGCATCTCGGTGATGGTGAGAACAAGGTCGGTGGCGGTGATCCCTTCGGCCAGCTTGCCGGTCAGCTTCATGCCGATGACTTCCGGGATCAGCATGGAAATCGGCTGGCCGAGCATCGCCGCTTCCGCCTCGATACCGCCCACGCCCCAGCCTAAAACCGACAGGCCGTTGACCATAGTGGTGTGGCTGTCGGTGCCGACGAGGGAATCCGGATAGGCAACGTCGATGGTTTTGCCGTTGCGCTTGTCTTTTTTGGTCCACACGGTTTGCGCCAGATATTCCAGGTTTACCTGGTGGCAAATGCCGGTGCCCGGCGGTACGACGCGCAAATTGTTGAAGCCTTCCGAGCCCCAGCGCAAAAACGCGTAGCGCTCGCCGTTGCGGCCATATTCGGTTTCGACGTTCTTTTTGAACGAATCCCGGTGGCCGAAGAAATCGACCATGACCGAATGGTCAATCACCAGATCGACGGGTGCTAGCGGGTTGATCTTGTCCGGGTTGCCGCCGGCGGTGGACATGGCGTCGCGCATGGCTGCGAGATCGACAACGGCCGGCACGCCGGTGAAATCTTGCATCAGCACCCGCGCCGGGCGAAACGCAATTTCGCGCGTCGATGTGCGCGTCTTTAGCCATGCGGCCATGGCTTGAATATCGGCCTTGGTGACCGAGCGCCCGTCTTCGTGGCGCAGCAGGTTTTCCAACAACACCTTCAGCGAGAACGGCAGCCGCGATATGCCGTCAAGGCCGTTCTTTTCCGCCGCCTTGAGGGAATAATATTCGTAGCTTTTTGCCCCCACTTTCAGCGTTTTGCGGCATTTGAAGCTATCGAGCGTTTGTACGGCTCCTGCTTTTTTAGCGGCGGATTTTTTGGGTGCGGGTTTTTTCGGTGTAGCTTTTCGTGCGGGTGGCACTAGAGAGGTCCTCCTGATCGCGCGGCGTCTCATCGGATGCGGGGGGCGTTGGCGGCGGTGCCGGCGCCGGTTAAAGCGGCGCCCGCACGCGGAGACGGCCAATGCTGCCCCGCCCAGTCACAACATGCAAAGTCACAAAAAGTCACAACATGCAAAGCTAGGCATGCGGGAGTTGGTCGCGCGTTTTATACTCCGAACAATCGGACGCGCCTAGAGCGCGCACCGCCATTCCTAAGATAAAGCAGCGGAGAAACCGAATAAATGGGTCAACCGACACCCGTAAGCCCCGTCACGACCGATAAAGTCACGACCGACAAAGAAGGGCCCGTCACTATCGTCACCATCGACCGCCCGCACGCGCGCAACGCGGTTGACCGGCCGACGGCGCAAGCGCTTGCCGATGCGTTTTTAGCGTTTGAGACCGACGCCGATGCCTGCGTCGCTGTTTTGACCGGCGCCCATGGCACGTTTTGCGCCGGCGCTGACTTGAAGGCGGTTGCCGGCGGCAACCCGGCCAAGGTCAACCGGAGCGTTGCCCCTAAGACCGGGCTGCTGGCCGATCCGCACGCACCGGATGCGCCCATGGGGCCGTCGCGCATGCTGCTGTCCAAGCCGGTGATCGCGGCGGTGGAAGGCTATGCGGTAGCCGGCGGCCTGGAGCTGGCCTGCTGGGCCGATATGCGCATCGCCAGCGAGACGGCGGTGTTCGGCGTCTTTTGCCGGCGGTGGGGTGTGCCGTTGATCGACGGCGGTACGGTACGCTTGCCGCGCCTCATCGGCCATGGCCGCGCCATGGATATGATCTTGACCGGCCGTCCGGTGGATGCGCACGAGGCGCTGCAGATGGGGTTGGCCAAGGCGGTCGTCGGCAAAGGCTGCGCGCGTGATGAAGCGGTGCGTATCGCCCAGCGCTTGGCGGAATTCCCACAAGCGTGTATGCGCGGCGACAGACTGTCCGCATACATGCAGTGGGACATGGCGTATGACCAGGCGATGGCAAACGAGTTTCGTCTTGGCCGCGAGACCCTGGCAACAGGGCAGGCGCGCGACGGGGCGGCGCGGTTTGCGGCGGGCAAGGGGCGTGGCGGAGATTTCGATGATATCTCGTAAAGGCCGTGTTGGGCGGTGACGGTGCTGCTCCAGGCCAAAGACCTTGCGTGTCAGCGCGGCGCGCGGGTGCTGTTTGAAGGCGTGACGTTCACGCTGGCGCGTGGTGATGCGCTGACGGTGACGGGGCCTAACGGCAGCGGCAAGTCCAGCCTGTTGCGGATACTCGCCGGGCTGCTTGAGCCCGTATACGGCCACATAGACCAAAGGGCGGAGAGCCTCTATCTCGGCCATTTGGATGCGCTCAAGCCGCATTTGTCGGCGCTAGAGAACGTTCGGTTTTGGGTTCGGCTATTTGGCGGCGCTGAGGCGGATGCCAGCGCGGCACTTGCGCGGTTTGGGCTGGCATCGGTGGCCGACTTGCCGGGCGGTGTGTTGTCTGCCGGGCAGCGGCGGCGGTTGGCGCTGGCGCGCTTTGCCTGTTTCATCGGCGCCGACAGCGCCCGGCCCCTATGGCTGATGGATGAGCCCGACGGCGCCCTCGATGATGCCAGCCGGCAGCTATTGGATGCTGTGTTGGCAGAGCATATCGCCGCGGGCGGCGTGGTGGTGGCCGCCACCCATCGCGGCCTTGGCATCACCGCCCAAGCGTTGCGGTTGGGCGGCGCGGGGGAGGGGGGCGCATGAGCGGCTTTTGGGCGCTCGTTGCGCGCGATATCCGCTTAGCCGGGCGGCTGGGCGGCGGCCCGTTGGTGGGTTTGGGTTTTTTTGTGATTGTCGTCACCATGGTGCCGTTCGGCGTGGGGGCCGACCTGCCGTTGCTCGCCCGTATCGCCCCGGGCGTTTTGTGGGTTGCCGTCTTGTTGGCGACGTTGCTGTCCTTGGACCGGCTGTTTCAAGCGGATTACGAAGACGGCTCGCTGGATTTGTTCTTGATGGCGCCCATGGCTCATGAAGTGCTGGTATTGGCAAAATGCCTCGCCCACTGGCTTACGACCGCGCTGCCGCTCATTCTGGCGCTGCCGGCGGTGGCGTTTTTGGCCAATCTGGATATGACAATTTTATTGCCGCTGCTGGTGAGCCTGATCATCGGCACCCCGGCTTTAAGCCTGATCGGTGCCTTGGGTGCTGCGCTTACGGTTGGGGTGCGGCGCGGCGGCATGGTGTTATCGCTCATCGTTTTGCCCTTATACGTGCCGGTGCTGATTTTTGGCGCAGCGGCGGCGGATGCGGGCATACTGGGCACGCCGATGGTGTTTCTTGGCGCATTTTCGCTCGCGGCGCTGGCGCTGGCACCGCTTGCGGCGGCGGCGGCGGTGCGCATTTCGGTTTCATAGGCGCTGGTGCAAACGGCATTTAGCCGCAGCGGCGGTTTGTTGATGGCTTGCTAAGAGGAAGATAAAACCCCCCAAATGGCTCGTTCACTCCAGCGATTTGCAAATCCGGCGCGGTTCATGGCCCTATCGGATGCAATCTTGCCGTGGATCAGCGCGGTAACGGCGCTGACATTGGCGATTGGGCTTTATCTGGCCTTGTTTGCCTCGCCGCCGGACTACCAGCAGGGCGAAACCGTGCGCATGATGTATGTGCACGTGCCATCAGCGTGGCTTGCCTCCGCCGGCTATGCCAGCATGGCGCTGGCCTGCGCCGTAGGGCTGATTTGGCGCCATCCCTTAGCCTTTGCCGCCGCCAAGGCCATGGCGCCGCTCGGGGCGGCGTTTACGTTTTTAGCGCTGGTCACCGGGTCGTTGTGGGGCAAGCCCATGTGGGGGGCCTATTGGGTGTGGGATGCGCGGCTGACATCGGTTCTGGTGCTGTTTTTCATCTATTTGGGCTATATGGCGCTTTGGGCGGTGATTGAAGATTTCGGCCGGGCGGCGCGGGCCACATCGGTTTTGTGTTTGGCCGGCGCGGTCAACCTGCCGGTCATCCGCTTTTCCGTCGATTGGTGGAACACGCTACACCAGCCTGCCTCGGTCGCGCGTTTGGACGGGCCGAGCATCCACGCCTCGATTTTAACGCCGTTACTGGTGATGGCCTTAGGCTTCACGCTGCTGTTCGTGGTGCTGACATTAATCCGCACCCGAACTGAGATTTTGCAGCGGCGGGCAGCCTTTCTCGAGGCGGCCCGGGCGGGCACGGCGTAGTGGCGGACTTTTGGGCGATGGGCGGCTATGCGGCCTTCGTGTGGCCGGCCTATGGAATTACCGCCGCGGTCATTCTCGGCCTTATCATCTGGGCCGTGCACGCCTACCGCGCAGCACGCAGCCGAGTGGTAGCGCTTGAGGCGGCGGCAAAAGCGGCAAGCCAGGGGGTGCGCGATGCCTGATACGCCCAGCATGCCTAATGCGCCCAGCATGCCTGACGCCCCGAGCGCCCGGCGGCGCTTTGGGGCGCTGATCCCGGTGGCCGTGTTTGCGTGCCTGGCGTTATTACTCGGCCTAGCTTTGTTTTGGGGCGACCCGGATGAGGTGCCGTCGGCGCTGATCGGCAAGCCCGTGCCGGCCTTTGCCTTGCCGCCGGTGGATGGGCTCGCCCGCGTGCCGGGCTTAGCGAGCGCGGATTTGGCCGCCGGTGCGCCAACCGTGGTGAACGTCTGGGCCTCATGGTGCGTGCCGTGCCGGGCTGAACATCCGCTGCTGATGCAGCTTGCCGCGCGCGGCGATGTGCGCCTTGTCGGCCTCAACTACAAAGACGCACCGGACAACGCCCGGCGATTTTTGGGCACCTTGGGCAATCCGTTTGCGGCCATAGGCGCCGACCGCACGGGCCGCGTGGCCATCGATTGGGGGGTCTACGGGGTGCCGGAAACCTTCATCGTCGATGGCGCCGGTCGCATTGCCTTTAAGCATGTAGGCCCGCTGGCGCCGGGCGATATCGAAGCGGTGATCGTGCCCGCGTTGCAGCGGGCGCGTGCGGCATCCGCCGCGCCGGCCAATTAACCGGTTATCAACCCGACGGCCGCTAAACAGCACGCCTATCCGCTGAATGTTGAATGGGGTGCCTTCCGTTCCATGCCCGTTACCGCTAGTGCCTCTTTGATCGCGGCCCAGGCGCAAATCTATGGCGCGCCAAAGGTGCAGCGCGGGTCTACCCCGCCGGCGCTGGAGAAGCTGGCCGCGCGCGGCAGCGACAACGCGGTGCGCGTTGAGATATCCGCCGAAGCCCGCCGGTCTGACGCGGCGCGGCTGGAGGCGCGGGCGGAGCAACGCAGCGAGCGCCGGCAGGCCGCGGAGCGCGACTTTGCCCGCGAAGCGCCCTTGCGCGAGGCGCAGCAAAATGCCGGAGCGCGCATAACACGCCCCGGCACCACGCTGGATATCCGCATCTAAAGAGCCGCTGCGCTAACCTGGCGTCATCGCTCAAGGGGCTCGGCCGCTTCCGGACTAGGCCCGTTTGGGTTAAGCGCGTTTTTTAGCGGCGGTCTTGCGCTTTGCTGCGGTTTTCTTCGCTGCGGCCTTCTTTTTGGGGGCTGCGCGTTTTTTGGCGGCGGCCTTGCGTTTGGGTGCTGCTTTGCGCTTGGGCGCGGCTTTCTTCTTGGCGGCCGCTTTCTTTTTGGTTGCGGTCTTCTTTTTCGCCGTGGTTTTCCTTTTGGCGCCGGTTATGTAGCTAGCGGCTGAATCGACCGCGTCCATCGCTTCTTCGCCGAGCGCGGAAATCACGCCCAAAATCTCAAACAGGTTTTCACGCTGTTTGGGGGAGAGCGCGTCGAGCACCATTTTTTCCGCCCGCAGGGCTTTGGGTAAGGTGGCGTTGAGCGCCCGTCGGCCGGCCGCCGTCAGGTTAACCGAATTTGCCCGCCGGTCGGAGGCCGTCCGCTTGCGCTGCAACAGCCCGCGGGAAATCATCCGGCTGATCATGTCGGCCAGGGTTGAGCGGTCAATGCCCGTCTGCTTGACAAGGTCGGTCTGGCTTAGACCTTCATCGCGCTCAACGGTCACAAGTACCGCAAATTGGCGCGCGGTAAGGCCGCCAGGGCCAACCTCCTTGGTAAACAGGTCTTGGGCAAACTGCGTCGCGCGGCGCAGCAGGTGCCCCGGAGATTTATCAAGATCAACTTTCTTGGCCATAAGTTCCCTCGTATGTTTTTCCGGTTGGCCGCGGGCGGTCTATTGAGCGCGCGGTCTGTGCGGTGTTGATCCAATGCTCCCAATGCTAAATCTACAGCCGGGCGGCATCAATTGGGTGTGGCTCTGCATTCGATATTTTTATACCCACAACAGTGCATCAATCAGAATTTGACGCAAGTGCGTGTACGCCTTTGCGTAAATTGGCCGGATGCGCCCCATAAGGTGCCGGATAGGGTGCCGCATAGGCTGCCACATAGGGGCGCTGGACGGTCCGCATGCGGAATGCCACACTTCGCGCCATGGCCCATGACCGTGACAGACCATCGCTGCCTGCGCCCGCGCCGGTATCGGTGGACGGCAAACATTCATTTTCCCTGCGCACGCCGGCAGGCGATACCCATGCTCGCCACGTATGCGACCGCTGCGGCTATATTCACTACGTCAATCCAAAGATCGTCGTCGGTTCGGTTGTCACTTGGGAGGGTGCCGATGACGGGCGCCTGCGCCTCTTGATGTGCCGGCGGGCGATCGAGCCGCGGCATGGCTTTTGGACCTTGCCCGCAGGCTATATGGAAGTAGGCGAAACCGCAGAACAAGCAGCACTGCGCGAGGCGCGCGAGGAGGCGTGCGCCGATATCCGCATCGATGCTTTGCTGGCGGTCTATTCGATCCCGCGCATCGCGCAAGTGCAGATCATGTATAAAGCAAGCCTGCTATCCGCAGATGTGGCCCCCGGCATTGAAAGCCTGGATGTGGCGCTTTTGCGCAAGGAAGATATCCCCTGGGGCGATTTGGCTTTTCCAAGTGTGCGCTGGGCGCTGACACAATTTCAAGAAGTTGCCGGGCTCGATACGTTTCAGCCATTCACCAATCCGCCCGGGCAGACGGGCACCATGGCCTGACGAATAGCTGGTTTGCGTCAGCGCGCTTTTGTGCACGCACCGCGCCGCACCACACTTACCGGTGCCGGCATAGCGGCCGGCGTACACTAAGGAGTTGACGCATGGACGACCGCCTTACCGCTCTCGCCCAAGGGTTCGATACACAAGCCGGATGGTGCCACGCCCTCGGCTCGCCGTTTTCCGGTGCGCTGATGCACCAGGCCGCCGAGGCGTTGCGCGCCGGAGATGATGTCGTCGGCGCCTACATGCCGTGGTGGGACGGCGTCACATCTGCCGACGTGGTCGCCGATATGGCCGCCGCCGCTGTGGCGCTGCGGTTTCTGGGGTGCGCGCATGCTTTGGCGCTTGCAGGCCGTGCGCCGGCCTTAGCCGCGCGCTACCCGTCGTGCGGCGGCGACGGCACGCCGGAGGGGGTGTGGGCACTCGCGCTGGAGGCGTTTGCGGCGGCGGCGGATTTTACCGCCGACTTCGTTACCCGGCCGCCGCAGACCAACGAAGTGGCGCGCGCCGGTGCGCTGATGCCGGGCTTGTTGGAATTGGCCCGGCTGACAGACATGCCGCTATCGCTGTTTGAGATCGGCGCCAGCGCCGGTCTGCTGCAGGGGCTCGATAGGTTTCAGTATCGCTTTGGTGACGTCGTATGGGGCGATGCCGCCTCGCCGTGCCGGATCACGCCGACATGGCGCGGCCCCGACGTGCCGCCGGTGGCAGCGCCGTTTGTCATCACAGCGCGGCGGGCCTGTGACTATGCGCCGGTCGATGTGCTTAACCCAAATAATGCACTCAAAATCCGGTCGTTTATCTGGGCTGACATGGCCGAGCGTCTCGCGCGGACGGATGCAGCGATTGCCATCGCGCAGGAGGTCAAACCGCAGGTGGACGGCATGTCGGCAGACCAATGGCTTGCAGACGTGTTGCGTGAACCAGCGGTGCCGGGCGTTGCGCGCTGCGTGTTCCATTCGGTGATGTGGCAATACATGCCGCAAGACGTGCAGGCGCGCGCCTACGCCGCTATTGCGCGCGCCGGCGCACAGGCGACGGCACAGACGCCGCTTGCCTGGCTGCGGCTCGAACCGGTGGCCAACGGCACGCCGATGCAGGTTGTGCTGGCCGTGTGGCAGGGCGGTGCGTGCGATACCCGCCGTCTCGCCGCCGCGCATCCGCACGCCCTGGAGCTTAGCTGGCATAACTGGGAGAATGCTGAACGGTTGGCAAGCCCGGAACTGGTGCAACAGTTCGGTTGAATTTGGGGTGGGTCCCCCGGTTAGTGCCCGTCCCCACCCCCGGGGCCGGCTGCAAGCCCAGGCCATATACCGGAAACCTAAGCTACCACTCCACCCACGATGGACCCTCCGGTCAAGCCGGAGGGCAAGCGGAGTTGGGGGGCGGTGTATGGTATACGGGCACCCGCAATTTCCATGGGCTTTCCGGTCAAGCCGGAGAGCGAGCGGGGGGATATATAGGTACCCGTACTTTCCGCCATCCCTCCCGGCGAGACCGGAAGATCCCATCCACTACCCCGCTCACCCTCCGGCTTGACCGGAGGGTCTCATGCGGTCTGCCTGAGCATCGCGCCGGCACGCGCCTGTGCTGGGGAAAATGCAGCGGCCTGTCGGTGGCGCCAGATGCCCCCGGTCGAGCCAGAAGGCAAGTGGGGTTGGGAGGTGGTGTATGGGATATGGGCACCCACAATTTCTATGGGCTCTCCGGTCAAGCCGGAGAGCGAGCGGGGGGAATATAGGTACCCACATTTTCCGCTCACCCTCCGGCTTGACCGGAGGGTCCCGGCCACCGGCTTGTGCGTCGCCTGGTCAAGTCAAAGGGCGACACGCCTTTAGGCTATTCACAGGGTATCGATCTGGCGTTCGGCTTCGGCGTCTTTTTCGGCTTCGGTTTCAGGCTCCGGCAGTGCGTAGCGCTGCAACAGGCTCACTTGGGCGATGGCGAAGATCATGGTGATCGGCACATTGCCGAACAGTTTGAAGCTCACCCAGAAATCGGTGGAGAAATTGCGCCAGATCGTCTCGTTCAAGACCGCTAGAAAGACAAAGAAAATGGCCCAGCGCCAGGTGAGTATGCGCCAGCCCTCATGCGTCAGCCGGAAGGTGCCGTCAAACACAATCTTCAAGAACGATTTGCCGAAGAACAGGCCACCGAACAGGATGGCCGCAAACAACCCGTTGACCAGCGTCGGCTTCACCTTGATGAACAAATCATCGTTCAAATAGAGCGTCAGCGCTCCGAACACTAAAACAAAGGCGCCGGTGACAAGCGGCATGGTGGCGATGTGGCGGGCCAGCGCCCAGGACACCGCCAGGGACACTGTAATCGCCACCATAAACGCCGCGGTGGCGGTAAAAATGTCGAACCGATTGTTGGCGATGAAAAACACCGCCAGCGGGCCGACCTCGATCAACATCCGCACAAGCGGGCTCAACGGCTCTCTATGGGCGGCCTGATCGGTCATGATGTGGTCTCCGTTTCATGTGGTCTCCGTTTCGGTGTGTTCGGGGGCGTCAAGGCCGGCAATGGCCCTGGCAAAGGTACGTGCTGCGAAAGGCTGTAGATCATCTTCGCCTTCGCCGACGCCGATGGCGTGCACCGGCAGGCCGGCTTGCTTGGCGATAGCCACTAGAATGCCGCCGCGCGCGGTGCCGTCGAGCTTGGTCATCACCAGGCCGGTCACGCCGACGGCCTTGGTGAACACATCCACCTGGGCGAGCGCGTTCTGGCCGGTGGTGGCGTCCAGCACCAACAGCACGTCGTGGGGCGCGGTGGCATCGCGCTTTTTGATGACGCGCACGACCTTTTCTAGTTCCGACATCAACTCGGATTTGTTCTGCAACCGGCCGGCGGTGTCGATCATCACCACGTCGGCGCCGGTCTCTTGCGCGTGGGCAACCGCGTCGAAGGCCAGCCCTGCCGCATCGCCGCCCACGTCGCGGGCGATAACCGGCGCGCCGATGCGCGCGCCCCAGATCTTGAGCTGGTCGATGGCCGCCGCGCGGAAGGTGTCGCCGGCCCCCAGCACCACCGACTTACCGGCTTGAGCAACGATCTTGGCAAGCTTGCCGATGGTGGTGGTCTTGCCGGCGCCGTTGACGCCGACCACCAAAATGACGTGCGGTGCGTGGCTCCCGTCCAGCACAATGGGTTTTTCGGCCGGCTCCAGCACCTTAGCCACTTCTTCGGCGACGATGCCGCGCACCTCTTCTGCGTCCACGTCCTTGTCGTAGCGCCCGTCGCTGACCGCATCGGTGATGGCGGTGGCGGTATCGAGGCCCAAATCCGCCTGGATCAGCAGGTCTTCCAAGTCTTCCAACGTGGCGCTGTCGAGCTTGCGCTGCGTGAACACCGATGCGATGCCCGCCGTCATGGTGGATGTGGAGCGGCTGAGACCTCGGCGCAGCCGTGTGAACAGCCCTTGCTTGTCCGGTTGTGGCTGTGCTGGGGCGGCGCTGCCGCCTAGATCGATGATGCGCGGCGGGGTCATGCGGCGGCAACGTTCGGCGTAGCAATCAGGGCCGTGCCGTCGTGGCCGGTCACCTGCGCGTCCAAGATCGTGCCGGGCACGACCGGCGATGTGAGGCGTATGGCGGTGAAATCATCCGTATGGCCGTGCGCGGGCTGTTCTGCGAGCAAGCGGACGCGGGTGCCGACGGCCCTCTCAAGGTGCATGGCCAGGGCGCGCGCTGCGTGCGCCCGCACGCCGGCGGCGCGCGCCTTGATGGTGGCGCTTGCCACTTGCGGCATCCGCGCCGCCGGGGTCATCGGCCGCGGCGAATAGGGAAAGACGTGCACGTGGCTTAGGCCGCACGCTGCGATGAGCGACAGGTTGGCGGCGTGCATGGCGTCGGTTTCGGTGGGAAAGCCGGCCATGATGTCGGCGCCGAAGGCAATGTCCGGCCGCAACCGGCGCGCCTCTCGGCAAAAGGCAATGGCGTCGGCGCGCCGATGGCGGCGCTTCATGCGCTTCAAGATCATGTCGTGGCCGTGTTGCAGCGATAGGTGCAGATGCGGCATCAGCCGCTCTTCATCGCGCAGGGCGCGCATTAAGTCCGGGTCGGCCTCGATGGAATCAATGGACGATAGGCGCAACCGCGGTAACCCCGGCACCAGCTTCAAGATGCGCCGTACCAGATTGCCCAAAGGCGGCGTGCCCGGCAGGTCGCAGCCCCAAGAGGTAAGGTCGACACCGGTGAGCACCACTTCCTTGGTGCCATTGTCCACCAGCGCGCGGATTTGGTCGATGACGTGGCCTGCTGCCACCGAGCGGGCGTTGCCACGGCCATAGGGGATGACGCAAAACGTGCAGCGGTGGTCACAGCCGTTCTGCACTTCCACGAACGCCCGCGCGCGCGCCTCAAAACCTGAAATCAAGTGTCCGGCGGTGGCGCGCACCGCCATAATGTCGGCCACCGCCACGCGCGGGGCGTTGGTGTGCTTGAGAAAGGTTTCGGGCTTGGTCTTGTCGGCGTTGCCGACGACGCGCGCAACTTCCGGCATGGCGGCGAAGCTTTGCGGATCGATCTGCGCTGCGCAGCCGGTGACGATAATCTCCGCATCCGGATTGTCACGGTGCGCTTTGCGGATGGCCTGGCGCGCTTGGCGCACCGCTTCGCCGGTCACCGCACAGGTATTGACGATGACGGCATTGCCCAAGCCGCCGGCGCGGGCATGGCCGCGCATGACTTCGCTTTCATAGGCGTTCAAGCGGCAGCCGAAAGTGAGAATGTGTGGTCTAGGGTGGGGGGCGTTCATGCGGACGCTCCCGCACCGGAAAGATCAAGCGCGATGTCGCCGTCGAACTCAAACGCGGTGGGGCCGGTCATCATGATGTGATCGTCGTCGCGCCAGGTGATCTCCAGCGCTCCGCCGGGCAGATGCACGGTTACGCTACGGCCGGTGAGCCCCTTGCGGGCCGCGGCCACCGCAATGGCGCACGCCGCCGTGCCGCAGGCGCGGGTGGCGCCGGCGCCGCGCTCCCACACGCGGGTGCGGATGGTGGCGGCGTCGATCACCTGCGCAAGCGAGATGTTGGCGCGTTCGGGGAAGATCGGATGGTTTTCGAGCAGCGGGCCGATCTTTTCAAGGTCATATGCATCCGGATCATCCACCCAGAACACCGCGTGCGGGTTGCCCACATTGACCACCGACGGCGAATGCAAGATCGGCGCATCGATGGGGCCGATCTGCAGTTCGATGGCGCGGGTATCTTGGATTTCCTCGCGCAACGGAATGTCCTGCCAGCCAAAGCGCGGGGTGCCCATGTCGATGGTGATGCGCCCGCCGCCCCTATCCGTCGCCACGATGTCGCCGCCTAAGGTGCCGATGCGGATCGGGCCGCTGGTGCCGTGGGCGTAAAGATAGGCGGCCACGCAGCGCGCACCGTTGCCGCAGGCTTCCACTTGCTCGCCCGACTTATTCCAAATCGACGTCCACACGTCGGCGCCGCCGCGGCCCGGTTCGATCACCATGATCTGGTCGCAGCCGGGGCCGGTCTTGTCCGCGCCAATGCGGCGCGCGGCCGCGCCGTCCAGCGCCACGGGGTGTGCGCGGGCGTCGATCACCACGATCTCGTTGCCGAGGCCGTTCATTTTGTGAAACCGGACGTTCATGGCCGCCTATATGGCGCTTTTGGCCATAAATTGCCAGAAATGGTACTGCTATGCCGCCGCGCGGCACGGAGGCTTGATCGGCGCTGCAGCGCGGTTTAGGGGCGGCCCATGGCAGGGTGTGGCGTACTGCTCCCCCCCCTTCCCCCCTTTTTTCCAATGTGTGTGTTAGGTTGCATGCACCTGGTCCCATGACCGCTAACGGTGCGGAGTTGCGTTTGGTGAACCGCCTAAACCGCCTGATCCACCGGGCTGTTGCACGGCCGTTTTTGGCTGGTTTGCTGGGCTTAGGGCTTTTGGCTGCCGGGTGGCTCTATTGGCAGCTTCGCCTGCCGTCGCCGCGCTAAGTGAAGACGAGCGCCAAGCCGCTTTGGTCTGGGCCGACACGGTGGTGTATTAGGCCGGCCTCGGCATGCCCCACAGCCAGACCGCGCTTTACACGCGCGCATCAGCGCTTTGTGCGCGGTGCTTTTTTGGGCGGGCTTGGTATGGGCACGCGGCTTTGATGGGCATCGATAGCTTTCTGGACGCGCGCGTGTTGGACCTTGAGCGTGCCCAATGCGCGCTTGATGACGTCGAGCTCGGCCTGCGTGCCCGGGCCTTGCGCACCGGTCTGCGCCTCAGGCCGGGCCGCTGTGGGGGTGTGGCGGGGGTGCATATGGGGGTCTCCTAACCAAGGGTGGAG
>Ga0272441_10000716_pt1 | contig 73637 bp, 77 predicted proteins | sample SSMProp6N_FD_193582 | JGI IMG/M metagenome (GOLD analysis project Ga0272441, IMG submission 193582) | Marine sediment archaeal communities from Little Sippewissett salt marsh, Falmouth, MA, United States - SSM-Prop-6N | ecosystem: Environmental > Aquatic > Marine > Wetlands > Sediment ...
CACCCTGCCAAAAAACAAACCATTCAACTTCGGCGCTAACATATCAAGTTGGCTGCTTGAACATTTTCCAAATGCATTCCCCATACTGAGATATAAGCTGGGACAATAAACCAACAACAATCTTTTTTTCTTTTTAATATACTCATGTTTTATATGGTAATTGCCAAACATTATACAACCCTAAAAATATTTTCTAATACAATTCCTTTTTTGTGATTTGTATGAAATTAAAAATAATATTAGGATTAGTTGCAATAACCTGTATGATTATTTTATCAACAATAGTAATAAACGGATTAAAGGCTGAATTACCAGATAATGGTGATATAAATGAACATTTCACAGAAGTCATTCAAGTTGGTGAATGTTATAATCTCAATTGTTACCCTGGAACTGTGTCTGGCAATTGTGTAGTAATCAGTCAATATCACAATAGTAGTGATCCATTATTAAAATACAATTTATACATTGATGGAGAATTCCATAGTATAGGTAAAAGTATAAAAACAATTTCAATAAACGACCAATTTTATGCAGGTTATCTCTTTGAAAAGTGGAATACTACATTAAATGAAAACGGCATTCATGAATTACAGATATTTAACGAAAATGAAGAATTAGTTTTAAATATACTTGTTTTTGTAAAAAAATTAAAATTATTAATTTTTTCCTTTTTAATCACCTAGATTATTTAAGTTAGGTTTTTAAATAAGGAGAAGTTTCATTTTCTTTGTCTTGGGGGAGGAATAGTAAAGAGTTAATATTGAAGTATCTGTAATCAAACAAAAACAAATGTAGAATATAGATACTCGATAAAACATTTTAATAAAGCGTTATGTAGGGAACATCAAAGAAAAAAACTGTAAAATCGCTCGCACAAAAAACCACATATTATAAAAAAACTACATCATCTAAAGTAACTTCACAAGCAAGAAACCTTTATTACGCATTGAGAAAAAGAGTGATCAGGTGTAAATTGGAAGCATATGATGGTTATAAACATGTAGATATTTCAATATCATGGGTAGGATTGAATATAGAGATAGACGGTAGGCATCATCTTTTGAACTCTAAACAATTATTATGTTCTGATTTAGAAAGGGATTATTATTCACAAGATGACGACGATATAAGAACTATACAAATTCCAAGTTCTGAAATTGATACGAGTGTCAGTAAGGTAGCAGATTCAATTGCAAAGGTTGCAAGAAAACGATAAAAAGAAGAGAATGATTTTTGGTTATTATAATCGTGCTAATGCTTGTCCGAAAGATAGGTTAATTTTATATAGTATGAAAATCAAGCTAGAAAATAGCACGATTGATACTAATTTTATGATAAATAATTAATTACGTTTCTTAAACTTATATCCATAATAAATTGCACCTGTACTTCCATCCTGTTTGATCTTTCTAAAGGTGCTTGTTACTTTCATACCTATCTTTATTTCGTCTAGTTTACAGTCTACAATCTGGGCTGTTATTTGCGGGCCTTCGTCTAGTTTTATTATAGCAATAGCATAAGGAACTTGTTCTTCAAAATCTTCTTGACCAACATGTATAATAGTATAGGTAACAACCTCTCCTTTTCCACTCAATTTTGTCTCGGCCATCTTTCCCATACTCTTTCTCCTACATTTAGGACATGATTCTCTAGGGGGAAAGAAAACTTGTTCGCATGATCCACATCTGTTACCTAATAGATTATATCTCTGAGGAATTTCTCTCCAAAATCTTGCAACTCCCAATTACATCGCCTCCATTATGTGTACTGTGCTAGTTGCACCAGAACCACCTACGTTATGAGCTAAACCAATTTTAGCATTTTTTATTTGTCTTTTTTCGGCTCTTCCTTGAAGTTGTAATACAATTTCAATTATCTGTGCAACACCAGTTGCTCCAACAGGATGTCCCTTTGCTTTCAAACCACCACTAGTATTAATAGGTATTACACCATCTCTAGTGGTAATCTTATTATCAATAGCTTTGCCACCTTCCCCCTTTTTTACAAAACCAAGATCTTCTATTGCACATATTTCTGCAATAGTAAAGCAGTCATGAACCTCAGCAACATCAATGTCTTTTGGCTTTAGATTAGCTTGGTTATAAGCCATATTTGCCGCATGAACCGTTGCATCTAGGGTACATATATCCCGTCTACCGTGAAGAGCTAGCGTATCTGAACCCTGACCAGAACCAATTATTTTCACAGGATTATCGATGTATTTTTTTGCTTTATCTGATGCACAAAGAACAATAGAAGCTGCACCATCAGTTACCGGAGAACAATCAAGTAATCCTAGAGGATAAGCAACAGGTGTAGCATTTACAGCTTGTTCTAGGGTAATTTCTCGTTGATATTGAGCGTAAGGATTGAGAGCACCGTTTGCATGGTTTTTAACAGCAACCTGACCAAGTTGTTCCTTGGTAGTTCCGTATTCATACATATGTCTTGTTGCAATCAAGGCATACAGTCCTGGAAATGTAGCACCGAAAAAAGCTTCCCATTCCTGATCAGCTGCAGTAGCTAAAGTTCCAGTAGCAGAAGCACCACTAACATCGTTCATCTTCTCCATTCCACCAACTATAACAATATCGTTTATGCCTGATGCAATAGAAAAATATCCCTGACGCACTGCCATACCACTTGAAGCACAAGCCCCTTCAACCCTAGTTGAGGGAATATGAAGATTTGAAAATCCTGAAGCATCAGCTACTAAAGCTCCAACATGTTCTTGCCCGACAAATCTTCCTGAACTCATTGAACCAACATACATTTCATCAATATCTTTTCCCTCGATACCTGAGTCTAATATTGCTTTTGCTCCAGCTTCAGCAATTAACTGTCTGAATGATCTATCCCATAGTTCGCCAAATTTTGTAATTCCGACTCCAATAACAGATACATCTCTCATTAATATCACTCCCAATATAATAGTTCAGTAATCTTGGTATACATACCATAATCAATATATTCCTTATCTTCTATCATTTGGAAAACAGTTGGAGCGTTTCCTCTTTTTAAATCTTTAATCTTATTAGTAACAGTTATATCAAAACCATCGCTCCCGGCTCCTGAACCATAACTAGTAAGAAATATTCTTTCTCCAGGTTTTGCAACATCTAAAACTGATGCTAAACCTATCATTGACGCTCCTGAATATGTATTTCCAATATAAGGGACTAGCAATCCTTGTTTAATTTGCTCGTAACTAAAACCTAATTTTTTTGCAACACTAATTGGAAATTTTCCATTTGGTTGATGAAAAACTGCATAATTGTAGTCTTCAGGTTTTGTTCCACTAAGTTTCATAATGTTGTTTGCACAACTAGAAACGTGTTTGAAATAGGCTGGAGCCCCTGTAAATCTTCCCCCGTGAGAAGGATATTTTCTTTCAGCCCTTCTCCAAAAATCTGGAGTATCCGTTGTAAATGAACAGGTTTGATTTATTGTTGCAATAACATTATCCTTTCCAATGATAAATGCAGCTCCACCCGCAGATGCTGAATACTCCAAAGCATCTCCAGGTGCTGCTTGAGATGTATCAGCACCAACTGCAAGTCCATATCTTATCATTTCGGCCTTGACAAGGGCTGTGCATGTTTGTATAGCTGCAGTACCTGCTTTACAAGCAAACTCATAATCTGCTACCATTAAATCAGGTGTGGCACAAATTGCTTCACCCACAATAGTTCCAGTAGGTTTAACTGCATAAGGATGTGATTCACTACCTATATAAATTGCACCAATATCCTGAGGATCAATATCAATCCTTTTTAATGCGGCTCTAGACGCTTCAACACTTATTGTTGCTGTATCTTGATCTCTAGCTGGAACAGACTTTTCAATTATTCCAAGTCCTTTACTTATTGTTTTACCATCTTTGCCCCATATTTTTGCAATATCTTCAACTTTAATTCTCCATCTTGGAATACTTGCACCAAAACTGACGATACCGACATTTTCCATATTAGCCACAATTTGGGCAAAACAAAAATCAATATTTAAAAATGCCGGAGAAAATTTCGGTAATTGTCGTTAGTATATTATTTTGTTAACGAAATTTTTTTACCTTTTTTCAAAGCAGCCACTGAATCGTCTGCAATTTCATCAAGTTTTTCTTTATTTAATAGGATTTTTTGGGCCATGATATTTTGATCTCTAAGGAGTTGTTTTGATTCTTGCCATCGTTTTCTTCTTTCCTTTTTTACAGACATTATTTTAGATAGCATTTCCATAGCTTTTTCATGATGTTTCTGAGCTTCCTCGCGAGTTTCTTTATATTTTTCATGCTTTTTGTTTGCTTCATTTATTGAAGCTGAAATTTCTGTAACAATTTTCATATATTTATCATGAATCTTTTGACTTTCTTTGTAATATTTTTTAACCTTTTCATGTTCTTCATCAGCTTTCTTAAACAGATCAGTTATTGCATTATCAGTATCTGATAAATCAGTCTCAATTAATTTTTGTTTCTCAAAGAGTGCTTTATTTTTAACAAATTCAATTTTTTTTGCTTTTATTTTGTCAATCAATTCATTTTCTTCTTCAGTACTCATCGGAACCGTTTCTTGTTTATATTCTAGCATTTGAACATCTGCTTTTAATTCTTCAACTATAAGAGGTAAATTTCTAACAACTTCTCCCCTTTTTGCTCTTTTTGATTTGATTAGATCTTTTGCTTGTTGCTGAAGTTTATTTCTGATTTCTTTGTGGGTTCTCATTTCCTGGACAATTTCATCTCTAACCTTCTTGTCTTTTTTCATTTGTTCAACTAGTTCTTTTCGCTTATTATTAAGCATGTCTCGCTCTTCACGAATAAGCTTAGCTAAATCGTTAAGTTCGTTTCTCCTTTCGATAAGACTCTGGTACTTTTTCTCAGCATTTTGTATTTGCTGTTGCTGTTCTTTTTTTATTGATGTTTCCTCTATCAATAAATACACTCCTTAAAATACCCAAAATATGCTTCTATTATTTATGTTTAATCTTTCATTCTGCTATCATTACTGTTCTATTGCTTTTATTAATAATTTATTTTTACCTTTATTTGCAATCCAAGGTATCCTTATATCGGCATAACCAGTACTGGGTATAGTAACCTCTGTTTTATTCTTTTCCTTCCCATTTATAAATAATTTTACTGCGACATTTCTTGCCGTAATATTTCCTTTATTAAATAATTTAAAAGAAGTTATTATTCTCTTACCAGGTATTATTTCCTTAGGCCAAGTAAAAACATCCGATATTTTTAGCAATGTTTTTCCATCTTTGATGATAGTCATAGTTGATATTTCTTCTGTTTTTCTCCCTCTAGCAACTTTTAATTTTATTTTAGTTTCTGTCCAGTCCTTAGGATTTATTGTGTCAGTTGGTTCTATAGTTAATAATACTGTTCTAGATTTATGACTTTCTACCTCAATTTTATTGGTATCTATAGATTTTATCCAATTTTTATTTGAAGGATTATCAGCAATATGTAATTCATAAGTTCGGTTTTTCTTAGAAGGGTTCTCAATTTCTATTTTGAAGGTAGCCTTATCGTTAGGATCAATTTCCTTTATTCGGTCTGTACAAATAATATTTACAATTTTTCTTGTTATTAAGAAAATTAAAATTATTATAATAAATAATATAATTATTATAATAGAGGCTGCCAAAGCATGTGGTCCATAAGAGCCAAATATATCATCAAGACCTATCGAGTTTGAAGCAGATTCAAAAAATTCATAAACACTCTCGAGTAAGGTTGGACCAATTACTTCTATAGTTACATTTACAACTGCAAATGTATTAGGGTTATTCACCGATGTAACAGTAAATGTGATGGTATCGGCCTTTTTACTTGTATTTTTTGGTACACTTACTACCAATAGAATTTCATTTTCAACACCAATTTTTTTCCCTATTCCGAGATTATCAATTGATTCCGTATATTTTGTTTCCCAGTCATTTTGTGAAGTTGCATCAATTAAGTAACTGTCAACATCATCGATTGCTCCTGTGTTATTGTTTTTGATTATGAAATAAAAGGTTCCACTTTTTCCCTGCTTTATACTTTTACTTTTTGTATATTCAATAATATTTACATCATAATCAATTGCGTCTTCAGATATTTCTACAGATGCTTTTTTTCTGGCAATACCTGTTTTTCCAGCAACTGTTATTGTTAAATCTATCGAATCCCCATAAGCACTCTTTTTATTTTTTGTCGAGTTAATAAAAACACTAGTTTCTACGGTTTTTCCGGCTTTTATATCAATTTTATCATCTAGAATTGTAACATCCCAATCATTACTTATATCCTCATTTACATCGACCGAAATTTCATCATCAAATTTGCTTGAGATGTTAATATCATATTTTACACTTCCACCTGGTACAATTAGTTCATCATTAGGGTCAGCAGTTACATCAATAGTAATATGTTTTGTATCATTAAATTTTAAAGATAATGAAGAGGGATATTCAGCTGAACCAAAAAGTAATTTTGCACTTTTTCTAATACCAAAAAGACTAAGAATATTAATTTTTGGTCCATTACTTGCAGATACTTCAAGATATAAGTTTTCTCCATATTGAATTTCATTTGGTTCAATTTCAAATGTAAATTTAAATGGAATTTCAGGTTTATCTAATAAATTAAGAAGTGTTGTTTTGCTTAATGTTTTTTCTACTGAACCAAGTTCAGTAGCATTTTTTAACAATTTTGCAGTTATTTTTACCTTACCTTGCAATAAATTTAAAAAACGATATATATTCTGATGATCAATATATAATTTAGCTGTAGCATCTATTAATATTTTATTTCTTTCAAGTAATGGACTTGCCCATTGTACAAGACCATCATACAAATTAATAATTGAGAAGTTGCCTCCAGTTGGTTTTTCTTCAGTCATTTCATTTTCATTGTGAAGATAATAAACATAATTATTTTCAGTATTTTCAGAGGATACAAAAGGTACAATAACTGAAGAGGGATGATTAACTGAATCATATACAATGGATGAAGATCTTAAACCATTAATAATCTCCTTAAAATCTTGTTTTGTTATGTTTTGAGATTCTAATATGTCCTTGACTAATATGAGAGCCTCGCTTAGGGATTTTATAATATTTATTTTAGAAGAATTTCCCTTGTTCATTATCCAATTTAAAAGATCTTTCTTAAATCCAGGTAATATATTTTTTCTAATACTTGACAATGGACCATCAAATGTCAATGCCCTTCCAAGTGGTTTAACCCCGGGGATTACCTTTATGGCAAAAATTAACATTGATCCAGGTATTAATGTTAGATTAAAATTCTCAATTGTAATCTCATAATTATTAATATTGTTAGACGGAATATTAGGTTTTAATGTATAATTAGTATTAATTTCCTCAAAAAAATCCAGTTCTGATTCCACGTCTTCAAAATTAAAATCCAACAAACTCTCTAAATCTAACCAAAATATACTAACCTGGACTATATCATTTCTCTTTATTTTTGAAATTATTGGAGATTTAATAAAAACATCAAAAACAACATCCCCATTTATTCTTAAAGTATTATTTTCTCCATATTCATAGGTTCCCCAAACTGTATATGGATCTAAAAATAAAGATGAAAATGCATCTAATTCAAATTCGCTTTCATTATCTAAAACTAAAGATGTAATTAAAAAACTAGCCCATAACAGCCAATTTTCTGAATCCCAAATCCTTGGTGGCCATTCTGAATCGTTTACTTTTGTTGGTTTGTTTCCATCCATAAACCCATCGGATTCTAAAAAATCATGAAAATAAAGTGTTGTAGTTCCACCTGTTGAATCTGCACTAACAGTAGGATTGAAGATTATTAAAGGTAGCAACGAACTTAATAATACTATCATAGATAGTATTGTTGCCCGAAGTACCCTGTTTGAATGCATTATATTCACAACCTCAGTAACTATTATCGAGCAAGTTAATATATAAATGTTTGTTTACAATAGTTACCATTTTTTTAACAATTATAATATATCTAATATATAATAATATTGCGTTAAATAATATATGGAGAAAAATAAATGATTTTTTAAAAATTAGATTAATGATTTCTTATAAAGCCAATCCAAATCACTAATATATAGACTACGAATGTCGTTTACTCCAAATTTGAACATAGCCAATCTTTCTAGACCAAGACCCCAAGCAAGAACAGGGTTTTTTATTCCAACAGGTTCGGTAACTTCTGGTCTAAAAATACCGCTTCCTCCTAACTCCATCCATTTATTATTCCAAAAAACCTCAACTTCCATGCTAGGTTCGGTATATGGAAAATATCCAGGTCTAAATCTTATCTTCTTAAATCCCATTCTACTATAAAATTCCCTTAAAACACCTATCAATTGTTTAAAGTTAGTATATTCTTCATGAACGATTCCTTCAATTTGATAGAATTCTGGGAGGTGGGTAGTATCAATATTTTCTTTTCTAAAAACTCGTCCGATTGAAAAAACTTTTGAAGGCGGGCTAGGGTTGTTATATAAATATCTAATTGTGTTTACTGTTGTATGGGTTCGTAATAATGCACGCTCACCTTCTTTCTCGGAGAAATCATAACCCCATCCAGTAGACGAGGTATTACCTCCATTTTTATGAACCATAGCAATTTTTTCTAATAATTTTCTCTCGTTTATTTCTAATTTATTTGGATTTTTACAATACAATGTATCTTGCATATCTCTGGCAGGATGATCTTGAGGAATAAATAAAACATCCATATTCCAGAAGCAGGACTCAACAAAATCCCCTTGTATTTCTTGAAAACCCATTTCTAAGAATATCTGCCTAATTTTTGATATTAGATTTATTAGTGGATGAGGTTTACCTCCAAAAATGGATGGTGCAAATGCATGTATGTCATAGGGTCTAATAAAGCTGTTTTTCCATGTGTTTTCCTTAATTATTGAAGAAGTGATTTGAGATATTTCATCTTTTATTTCAAAACCTGCCTCGATTAAATTTATTCCTATTTGGGTTAGTGATATTGTACTAGATATTTGATCCTTTTCTTTAATAACTTTTTTTCTTGACAATAACGATTTAATTTTATTCTTATCAATTTCAATATTTTCATTTTTTTCAAGTAATTTAAGTATTTTTTCATCTTCCGTTTCTTCTATTAATGCCTTTTTACCTTTGTGGGTAATTTCTAATATTGTATCCTTATCTTTTTTTATACTTGCCCATCCATTCTTCTTAAGCCATCCAATAGCAATTGGAATTTCACTTTTTTCAAGTTTCTTTGAAATATATTCTAAATTAGCTGCACCACCCTTTTCTTCAATTATTTTTAGCATTCTTTTCTCTGGAAAACCTTCTTTTAAAAATCTTACTCCGTCCTTATCTAAGGAATAAATAGTCTTTACATTTTGCTCAATATTTACTAATTGTTTTGATCTTAACCAAGATGAGGCATTCATTACTTCTACTAATTGATCCAAATCACCTTTTGATAAAATTTCTTCAGGTGTTGCATTACCATTTAATTTTTTAAGAATTAGTAATACTTTTTTTTCGTTTTGTGAAAGTTCACTGATAGTTTTGCTTAAATCCATTTTAGCCCAAAATAAATTAAGTATTTTATAAACCCTCCGAATAAATTATTAAATAACTTTTGGTGATTAAGGGATAAAAATATAACGGAATTTATGGGAATTATTTTTTATAGCAAAACTATATTATCTCTCTCGCTAGGGCCCGTAGCTTAGATTGGTTGGAGCACCCGGCTGATAACCGGGAGGTCGAGAGTTCAAATCTCTCCGAGCCCATATTTTTTTCTCTTATACAATAAATATATATCTATTGATTCCATCATATTTATTTATTAAAATGAAACAAATTAATAATTGGTTAAATGGTAGCATTTATCTGGATCCCTTATCACCCGCATGTAAAATGTGTGCGCAGGGATCAAAGATGGTCGTTCTTGTAACGGGTCTATGCAGTTCTAATTGTTATTATTGTCCATTAAGTTTTAAAAAAGGTGGAAAAGATAGAATATTTGCTAACGAATGGGAATTAGAAAATGAAAAAGATACAAAAAAATTAATTAAAGAAGCAGAAAACATCAATGCTACAGGAGCTGGTATTACAGGAGGAGATCCCCTACTTGTATGGAGAAGAGTAAAAGAATATATAACTCTGTTAAAAGAATTATTTGGATCTAAGTTTCATATTCATCTTTACACAACTGGTATAAAAAATGCAAATCATATTATTGATTTAATTTCCGCAGGTCTTGATGAAGTTAGATTTCATCCTTTTCCAGAGTTTTGGGGAAAATTAGATGACAGTTCATTTAAGAAACCTATTAAAAATGTATTAGATTCAAGTGCTGATATTGCAATAGAAATTCCATCTATTCCAAGTTTAGAAAGTGAAACATATTCACTTATTAAATGGGCAAATGATAATGGATTAAAATGGATAAATCTTAATGAACTTGAATTTTCTGAAAGAAATTTTAAACAATTTGAAGATAAAGGTTACAAACAAAAAGATGAACTATCGGCTGCGGTAAAAGGAAGCCAGAAGTCTGCAATTTCTATTTTAAAAATAGCACAAAATGACGATTTTGATATAGGATTACATTATTGTTCAGTATCTTTTAAAGATGGAATTCAACTTAGAAACCGAATAAAACGAAGAGCAAAAAATGTTGCAAAGAAATATGATGTTATTACTGAAGAAGGTACTATTATCAAAGGGGTAATATATTGTACAAACTCATCATTTGATAAATTATTAAAATTGTTAAAGGAAGAATATCAAATACCTGAAATATATTTTTTTTATGATGAGAATAATACACGTATAGAAATTGGACTTTGGATTTTAGATAAAATATCTGAAGAACTTGATAAGAAAGGATATAAGTGCTATATGGTAGAAGAATATCCTACTGAAGATCGATTACAGATTGAAAGAACTCCAATGCCAATTAATAAATCTACAAGTTAATTTTTTCTTAAAAAGTTTTTTATATAACTCCTACATACCACCCTTTACAAAATTTAAATATTATTACATCAGTGAAAGCTGTATATAAGGAGGCTAAACTATGGCGATGTATGTAAGATTTCAAGCAACAAAAGAAATGCAAGATTTAGCCTATGAATTAGTTGAAAAGGCTCGAGATAAAGGAAAAATTGGAAAGGGCGCTAATGAAACAACAAAACATGTAGAAAGAGGACAAGCAAAATTAGTTGTTATGGCTGAGGACGTTAATCCGGAGGAAATACTTGCTCATATGCCAATTTTATGTGAAGAAAAGAATATTCCATATACATATGTGCCAAGCAAAGAAGAGCTAGGTCATGCCGCTGGATTGAATGCATCTACTAGTGCAATCGCTATCTTAAACTCTGGAAAAGATAGAAGTATGATTGACAATATTATTAAAAAAATTGGATCAATGAAGAAACAAGGTTAGAATTATGATCGAGGGAACACCTTGTGAGGTAGTCGAAATAATCGACAGGACAGGTATGGCTGGCGAAGCATCCCAAGTAAAGGTTAGAGTTCTAGATGGAAGGGACAAAGGTAAAATTATTACTCGAAATGTAATGGGTCCTGTAAGATTAGGGGACATCTTGATGTTAAATGAGACTCAACGTGAAGCAAAAAGACTTGGCGGTCCTAGGTAGAGGTTTTTGTTATGGTAGAACGACGAATTTGTTCATTTTGTGGAAATGAGATAGAACCCGGGACTGGAAAAATATTTGTCAGAAAAGATGGAAGAGTGTTAAATTTCTGCAAAAATAAATGTCACAAAAATATGATTGCACTCAATCGTGTACCACGAAGGGTTGAATGGAGCAAATATCATACAAAATAATAAAAATCAGTTTTAAATATAATTTAATTTTTAATAATCTTAACAATTAAATAATAATAAAAGATTTTTTTTTTAATATTTTGAGAAAAATGTTTTATATAATTCAATTTTAATGTTTCTAATAAATTTTATTTAATATTAACAGGAAAATAATGTATATACACAACTTTTAAATAAACAGAAAACATTATATATACTAAAAACAGTATAATATGAATTTGAAAAAAGGTAATTTATAAAATATGGGGGATTCCATGAATAGAAAAATTATTGGTATATTGTTAAGTATAACGCTGTTATTAACTGTGCTTCCTGTTTCTGGAATCATTGAATATGATGGGTATCAATGGAAAAATATTCTTAATAAGAAAAACACTCCATCTCCTGTCTTTAAAGATATAAAAAATAGCTACGGAATGTTAGGACGTAATAATTCACCTCCTAATGCACCAAATAATCCTTTTCCCGATAATGGTTCAATAAACGTAGCAATTGATTCAAATTTAAATTGGACTGGTGGTGATCCAGATGGAAATAATGTGACCTATAATGTATATTTTGGAACAACTAGTCCACCAACCATGATTTCAAATAACCAAACAGATTCTACATATGATCCTGGTATTATGGACTATAATACAATCCATTATTGGCAAGTAATTGCATGGGATAATCAAAGTGAGTATAATGCAAGTCCTATATGGGAATTTACTACAATTCAAGAACCAAATCTACCACCATATCAACCTAGCAATCCTGATCCCACTGATGGTGAAGTTGATATAAATATATTAGCTGATTTAAGCTGGTCTGGAGGGGACCCAAATACAAATGATACAGTAACATATGATGTATATTTTGGAACAAACACAACACCATCTATTGTCTCTAATAACCAATCTGCTCTTGCATATGATCCCGGAATCATGTACTATAACACTACTTATTATTGGCAAATTATTGCCTGGGATAACTTGGGCGAAAATAATGTAAGTTCCTTGTGGAATTTTACAACAGCTCAGGAGCAAAATCTACCACCTTATAAGCCAAGTGATCCAAATCCTGCTAATGGTGAAATTGATGTCAGTTTAAGTGCTGATTTAAGTTGGACCGGTGGAGATCCTAATGGCAATGAAACAGTTACGTATGATGTATATTTTGGCACAAATATGACGCCGTCATTAGTCTCTGACAATCAGAATGATACTGTTTATGATCCAGGAAATTTTCAGGAGAATACTACTTATTATTGGAATATAATTGCATTTGATGATCAAAATTTATCCAATGCAAGTGATATGTGGAATTTTACAACTGGATTTAATCAACCACCAAACCAACCTTCTTCGCCTTCACCCATAAACGGTGCAACTGATATAGGTATCTTTGTTGATATAAGCTGGTTATGTACAGATCCAGATAATGATGCTTTAACATATGATGTATATTTTGGTAATATTACCCCCCCACCAAAGATAGCAAGTAATATCTCTGATGCTACATATGATCTTGACACACTTGAGAATAATATGACCTATTACTGGCAGATAGTTGCATGGGATGAATTTGGTGCTTATAATACAAGTATCATTTGGCATTTCACAACATATGAAAATGAAGCTCCATTTCCTCCTAAGAAGATCACTGGGCCTAAAGTTGGTGGGCCTTTAATAGATCTTAACTTTACTGCGATAACTTCTGATCCAGAAGGGGATGATTTATTTTACAAGTTTGAATGGGGTGATGGCAACGAAAGTGATTGGTTAGGTCCTTTTGATATTACTAGCCCAGTTAAAGCAAATTATAGTTGGAACAATAGTGGAGAATATAAAATAAGAATCAAAGCAAAAGATATTCATGACAATGAGGGGGCATGGTCAGAAGAATACAACATGTCAATCTTCCGTCAAATACAGATGAACAATCTCAAGCCTGGTTTTGTCTATTTCCACTTATTTACATTTACTGGATCTTACCTGTTTTTGCAGATGTTCCAATTCTTAGGAATTTGCGGAATAATTTCCACTGGAAAAGTGCTTATTGTAAATGCTACAGTAAGTGAACATGTAGATTCCGTTAAATTTGAATCTCTTCAGATATTGTGGAATCTAACAACAGAAGAAGTAGACAATGATATGTCAGATGAATGCGCTGTAATACTAACACTTGCCGCAGGACTTTATCAAATCTCTGCAACTGCATATGATGAAGACGGAAATAAAATTGATGTAGATAAGGTTCCTTATCTATTTTACTTCTGTAGAAGTAAATCAGGCGGCGGTCAGGTAAAAAGAGCATTACTTGATCGATTATAAAATTAGAATTTTCCCCATATCCTTTTTTTTCTTTTTTTTAAAATCATTTAAATACAAGTATTTTAATTTGTTATAAATAAGGGGGAGAATTATCATGAAAGAGATGGAGATAAAAATTGTTGAAATTGAAAAACCAGATGAAATTAATTTTATTTTAGGGCAAACCCACTTTATTAAATCAATTGAAGATCTTTATGAAGTAATGATTACTAATGTTAACAATGCAAAATTTGGTATCGCATTTTGTGAAGCTAGTGGAGCTTGTATGATTAGAGTTGAGGGAAATGATAAATCATTGATGAAATTAGCTGAAAAAAATGCAAAAAAGATTGGAGCTGGACATTCATTTGTAATTTTTATGAAAGATTGTTTCCCAATAAATGTTTTAAATTCGATTAAAAATGTGCCTGAGGTATGTACAATTTTTTGTGCAACTGCAAATCCAACAAAAATTGTCGTTGTTGAATCAAACATAGGAAAAGAAATTGGTAGAGGAATAATTGGAGCAATAGATGGCTTTATTCCAAAGGGTGTTGAAAATCAAAGTGAAATTAATTGGAGAAGGAAATTCTTAAGGGACATTCAATATAAAAGATAAATTAAAAACCATGTTTTCCAACAAGTGGAACAAATACACAACCTCCAAGATTCTTTGATGATATTTTTTTTCCTTGTTTTTTAATCAATCTTAACTCGCAATACATTCTCCCTACAGGTATAAGGAGTTTTCCACCATCTTTTAATTGATCTAATAATGGTTGAGGTACGATTGGGGCTGCACAAGTAACGTATATTCTGTCATATGGCTGGTATTTTTCCAATCCAATAGATCCATCTCCAATTTCAATGGTTGTATTAGTAATTCTCGCATTTTTCAGATTAAAACTAGCTGATGTTGCTAATTTTTCTAATCTTTCTATGGAATAAACATGACCCTTTTCTCCAACAATGAAAGAAACCACTGCTGCATGATAACCGGAACCGGCTCCAATTTCCAATATTTTCTGTCCTTTGTGTATGTCCAAAGCCTCACACATTATTGCAACCATATGGGGAGCAGATATTGTTTGACCTAAACCTATTTCAATAGGGGAGTCATAATACGCTATATGTTTTAAATTATCAGGCAAAAATTTATGTCTATGAACATTTAGAAAAGCCTCTTTTACTTTAATACTTTTGATGTAATTTTCTCTTATTAGATTTTTTACTAATGTCTCTCTCTCAGACTCGTACATAAAACAAATTAGTAAATAATTAATGATATTTATTAAATTCTACCACTCACCTTTTATATCAAGAAAATATTTCCGGCACTCTAAAATGACAAAGAAAGCAGTAATCGCCTTAGGTGGAAATGCATTGGTTAAAAAAAACCAAAAAGGTACTATTTATGAACAATTTGCCAATACTCGGAAAAGTGTCAAATCAATAGTAAAAATGATTAAAAATGGTTGGGATGTGGTAGTTACTCACGGAAATGGGCCTCAAGTTGGAGCTATACTACTTCAAAATAAAATCGCCAAGGGTTTAACCCCCGCAATGCCATTAGGTATTTGTGTTGCAGAAAGTGAAGGTTTAATAGGTTACATGATACAACAATGTCTTTCAAATGCATTAAAAAAAGAAAAAATTGATAAATCGGTAATTACCCTAATTACTCAGATAATTGTTGACCCAAATGATCCATCTCTTACTAATCCCACCAAACCTATTGGCCCTTATCATAGTGATACTGAGGCTATACAGTTACAGAAAGATGGTTTTAAGGTTATTAAACAATCAAGCGGATGGAGAATGGTTGTTCCCTCACCAGATCCAAAATATATTGTTGAAGGAGAAATTATAAAAAAAATGCTTGAAGATGGTATAATTGTAATTGCTTCAGGTGGAGGTGGTATGCCCGTCGTTGAAAGAGAGGATGGGGGTCTTGATGGTCTTGAAGCAGTAATTGATAAAGACCTTGCTGCAGAACGTCTTGCAGAGGCTGTGGGAGCAGAACTATTATTGATACTAACTGATGTAGAACATGTTTTTCTAAACTTTGATACACAAGAACAAAAACCACTAGATAGGATATATCTAAATGAGTTAAAAGAGTATTATGAAAAGGGATTATTTCCTCCAGGAAGTATGGGTCCAAAAATGCTCGCAGCGATAAGATTTTTGGAATCAGGTGGAAAAAAAGTAATTGTTGCAAATTTAGAAAAATGTTGGGAATCAATCCAAGGTAGAACTGGTACTATAATAACTAAAGAATGAGTTATAATAATATTACATGAATTTTTTATAGGATGAACATGCATACACTATTAGAACTATGGAAAAATCAATAAAAGATCAAATAAAAGATATTGAAGATGAAATTTTCAATACGCAAAAAAATAAAGCTACAGAACATCATATTGGAAAGCTGAAAGCAAAAATAGCAAAATTAAAAGAATTAAATGAAAAAAGAAAAGGCAGCAAGACAAAGGGAAAAGGTTTTTCAGTAAAAAGATCTGGTGATGCAGTAGTAGGAATTATTGGTTTTCCAAATGTAGGGAAAAGTACTCTTTTGAATAGGTTAACAGGGGCATCTAGCAAGGTAGGTAATTATGATTTTACTACATTAGATGTAATTCCTGGTACATTGCAATACAAAGGTGCAGATATTCAATTGTTAGATTTACCTGGTTTTATCAAAGGTGCATCTGAAGGAAAAGGCAGAGGGAGAGAGATTCTCTCTGCAATTAGAAATGTAGATTTATTATTGATTATGATAAATGTTCTTCAAATGGAGCATCTAGATATTATTGATAGGGAGTTATACAGTGTTGGATTGAGATTAAACCAAAAAAAACCGGATATTGTTGTTTCAAATAAAACACAAGGTGGTCTAATAATACATACAACAATTAAACTAACTCATCTTAATGAGAACTTAATCAAATCAATTGCATCTGAGTTTTTAATCAATGCGGATATTACCATTAGGGGTGACATAAATGAAGATCAATTAATAGATTTTTTTTCCGAAAATAGAATTTATGCTCCTGCAATAGTTGTTATTAATAAAAAAGATTTAGTTACGGAGGAAGATTTGGAAGTAATTATTAATAAATTGAAAACAAAGTGGAGACATGTTGTGTCAACATCCGCTGAAAAAAGTGAGGGGTTGGAGGTATTAAGGGACACCATTTTTACAAATCTAAAATTTATTAGAGTTTACATGAAACCTGTCGGAAAAAAAGTTGATTATGATGAACCTTTAATCTTGCGAGAAGGAAATACTGTTGAAGATGCTTGTAGAAAACTACATCGTGATTTTAAAAGAAAATTCAGATATGCATCTGTAACAGGACCATCTGCAAAACACAATGCCCAAAAGGTTGGATTGAAACATGAACTAAAAGATGAAGATATTTTAACTTTAATTATTTGGAAACAATAATTATTGCAACATTTTTTTTGCTGTTTTTACAATATCTTTCACGCTCAATCCATATTTTATAAATAATTTATCTGGTTCACCAGATTCACAAAACATGTCTTGAATCCCCATTCTTTTAAATTTGCATGAACAATTGTTTTCAGCTAATATCTCTGAAACTGCACTACCAAGTCCACCGATAATAGAATGCTCTTCTATTGTAATTATTGCGTTGGTGTTCTTAGAACAATTAATTATTAAATTTTTGTCAATAGGTTTTATGGTATGCATATCTATTACTCGAACTTTAATACCTTCTTTTAGTAATGAATTTCTTGCATCTAGCCCTTGATCAACCATAGTTCCACAGGCAATAATACTTATATCATCACCATCTTCAATTTGAATCCCTTTTCCTATCCTTATATCTTTTAATTCATCATTTTTATAAATCAACGGAGCATCTGCTCTTCCTACTCGAGCATACATAGGGCCATATTCTGCAGCCATACATTCTACAATCTTCTTTGTTTGATTTGCATCACTAGGAGCAAAAACCATCATGTTAGGTAGAACTCTCATAAGTGCAATATCCTCTATCATTTGATGACTTGCGCCATCTTTACCAACACTAATTCCCCCATGAGTTGCAAAAATTTTCACATTACTATCTGAATAGGCTACGTCCATTCTTATCTGGTCATAAACCCTACCAGTTGCAAAAACCGCAAAAGTGCTTGCAAAAACGATTTTTCCACATGATGCAAGTCCGGCTGCAGTAGATATCATATTCGCTTCAGCGATTCCCATCTCAAAAAATCTCTCAGGATAAGCTTTTGCAAACATAATTGTTTTTGTAGATTTTGAAAGATCAGCGTCTAAGACAACAAGATTAGGTAATTTTTTTCCAAGCTCAACCAGAGTTTCACCATAAGCATTTCTAGGATTTTCCATTTCCTTGATCATAAAGAAGCCTCCAATTTTCTTTGAAGTGCATCTAATTCTCTCATTGCAAGTTTGTATTCAAGTTCATTTGGAGGCACTCCATGAAAATCAATGTTATTTTCCATGAAAGAAACTCCCTTCCCCTTAACAGTATTTAAAATAATCATAGAAGGTTGATTCATATGTTTTTCAGTTTCTTTTAGTGCATTTAAAATTTCAGCAATATTATGGCCATCTATTTCAAGTACATTCCAGCCAAAAGAGCTCCAGCGTTCTCTAACTGACTCTAATCTTAAAACATCTTCAGTATGTCCATCTATTTGTAGAAAATTTCTATCCAACAATCCAGTAAGATTATCAAGTTTATAATGAGATGCAGCAGAAGCTGCTTCCCAAATCTGTCCCTCATCTGTTTCCCCATCACCAAGCATAACGTAAACGTTGTATTTTCTTTTGTCAAGTTTTCCTGCTAAAGCTGCGCCATCTGCAAAAGAAAGACCATGACCTAGGGAACCTGTTGATGCCTCAACACCAGGGATATTTTTACATACTGGGTGTCCCTGTAACATACAATTAATTTCTCTTAATTTTTTTAATTCTTTTAAATCGAAATATCCGCATTCTGCTAAAATAGCATACAAAGCTGGAGCTGCATGACCTTTGCTAAGAATAAATCTATCTCTATTTGGATCATTTGGTCTTTTTGGATTATGTTTCATGTGATTAAAATATAATGCAACTATTGCATCAACCGCAGATAAAGAGCCACCAGGATGCCCAGATTTAGCTCTAAAAAGCATTTCTATAATATGTTTTCTTATTTTAACTGCAATTAGATTCAATTTTATTACTGATTTATCCTCATGTGACTGCAATGTAACGCCCCGCCCCGAACTGATTAGATGGAAACAACTCCCCGTAATATATTTTTAAGTAAAAAGCTTTGTGTAATAACAAACAAATATTGCATTATTTTCTATTTAGTATCTTTACTTTTATGAAATCTAGATATATCATATAAATCCTGGTAAATTTCAGGTCTTATATCTCTTAAAACAGGTCTATTTGCTCTTGCCGTCTTTATTTTTTTTAAGTCAATATCATATGTTATTATACTCTCTTTGAAATATGGAGCTTTGATAAGTAGACCTCCTAATGGATCATATAACTGGGAACCACCCCAAAAAACAAGTCCTTCTTGTGAACCTACAAGATTCGCATATGCTAGATAGGTTGTATTTTCTATAGCTCTTGCAGGAAACAACATTTCAAAATATTTTCTAGTTGTCGATGGTGAGGCAGATATACATATTATCATATCGGCTCCTTGAAGTGAAAGTGCTTTTGTTATCTCTGGGAAAAATATGTCGTAGCAAATAAATAATCCAATTTTTCCATATTTAGTTTCAAAAACATTTGATTGCTCTCCTTCATCAAAAAATAGTTTTTCTTCAAACGGTCCAAAAGTTATTAAAAAACGTTTATTGTAATTATCTATCTTACCATTTGGGTGAATTAATATTGCAGAATTGTAAATTAACCCTTCAACTTTTTCATCTTTTAATGGCATTCCAAAAACAAGATAACATTTTTTTTCTTGGACAATTTTTTTTAAATATTTAATAGATGGGTCTTGTTTTGTTTCAGCAAGATTTCTAAATTCATCTTTGCATGGATATCCAGTAAGAAACAGTTCACCAAAAACATAAAAATCTGCTTTAGTATTTTTCAAATAACTTTTTATAGTTTTCAGATTGGACTTCTTATCTGCAATCTTGGGTCTAGCTGAAATCAATGCAATTTTCATTTTAGACATTAAAATAGCGATATATTTAGGCAATCATATAATGTTTTTTGATTAATTTAAGTAAAATATCTTTTTTATAGCATCCGTAACTGATTATAAGGAAAAATTTTATATACTATGTTTTATAAATATATTATGGCAAATAATTCTGGGGGAATATACTGAATATTATCACATTAGATATCTTATCTAATGCTATTGAAAATAGATTAAATGTTGATGAAGACGAATCAAGAAAATATGCCAATATTGTAATGGATTTATTTGGTTTTGATGATCGCATTATTGATAATGTATTAGAACATGAGGAAAGACAATTATTTTACCTGTTAGAATCTGTAGGCATACTTAATACCGAACGCGAAGAGATTTTTTTACACGATGGCCGAGGTTGGAGGATACATTATTGGTTACTTAAGAAAAAATTAATACTTAAATATTCTAATAAAATTGTAATGACAAAAAAATTTGAAGATAATAAAACTGAGAAAATCCCATATGAAAATATATACTCATATTTACCGAAATACATGTGGACTGCAAGAAAATTATAAGAATTTTTTAAAATAATTAAAATTGCAAATTTTTAAGTATGGTCTATATATCTTATTTTTAGTTTTAATGAAATCAGATATTGAAATAGCTAGAACTGTAAGACCAGCACGCATTGAAGAAATTGCAGCAAAAATAAATATTAACAATGATGAATTTGTATGCTGTGGGGATTATAAAGGAAAAGTTTATCTAAAAATACTTAACAGAATTAATTCCAATAAAAACGGTAAATTAATACTTGTAACAACAATAAATCCAACTCCTAGTGGAGAGGGAAAAACAACCGTTACAATAGGGCTTGCTCAAGCTTTATCTATTTTGGGAAAAAAAACAATTCTAGCAATTAGAGAACCATCTTTAGGGCCAATGATGGGATTAAAGGGTGGTGCAACTGGAGGAGGATATTCTCAAGTTATTCCAATGGAAGATATAAATCTTCATTTCACAGGTGATATGCATGCTATTACAAGTTCACATAATCTTTTAGCCAGCTTATTGGATAATCACATTCACCATGGTGATCATTTTCATATTGATCCTAGATATATTGTTTGGCCAAGAGTTCTAGATATTAGTGATAGAGCACTAAGAAATACGGTAATTGGGTTAGGGGGACCTTCAGATGGAGTTCCACACGAGGTTGAATTTGCAATAACCCCTGCATCTGAGGTAATGGCTATTTTATGTCTTTCAAAAGATATTGAAGATCTTAAAAATAGGTTAAGTAGGATAATAGTTGCCTATACATATGATGATAAGCCTGTTACTGCAGGAGATTTAAAGGCTGTAGGTGCAATGGGTGTTTTGTTAAAAGATGCAATTTCCCCAAATTTAGTACAAACATTAGAAGGAGTACCTGCATTTATCCATGGTGGCCCATTTGCAAATATTGCCCATGGAACAAATAGCCTCTTTGCAGATTTTATTGGACTTAAACTTGCAGATTATTTTATAACTGAAGCAGGCTTTGGTTCGGACTTAGGTGCAGAGAAATTCTTTGACATTGTATGTAGAGTGGGAAATATTAAGCCTGATGCCACAGTCTTAGTAGTATCTATAAAAGCAATAAAAAGAAATGGACAAGGAACTGATAGTAATGCTCTAATAAGAGGCTTATCAAATCTTGAAAAACACCTTGAAAATCTATCTTATTTCCAAATTCCTGTAATTGTTGCAATGAACCGATATATGGATGACAATGATGATGAGATTGATATTTTGGAGAAATTTTGCAATTCAAAAAATATCCCATTTGCTGTTGCAAATGTCTGGGAGAAAGGTGGTGAAGGAGGAATTGAATTAGCAGGTAAACTTGTTGATTTAATACATAACAATAAACCTAATTTTAAATTTCTATATCATATTGATTTACCAATAAAAGAAAAAATTGAAATAATTGCTAAAAAAATATACGGTGCTGAAAGAGTAGTTTATACTGTAACAGCAGAAAAAGATATCAAACTAGCTGAAATTATTGGACTTGATAAATTGCCAATTTGTGTCGCAAAAACTCCATATTCTTTAACAGATGATCCCCAAATTGTAGGTAGACCAAAATATTTCAAAATCACAGTTCGTGAAATAAAATTCTCAGCAGGAGCTGGATTTTTAGTTCCGATGACTGGAAAAATTACTACTATGCCGGGACTACCTCCTACCCCAGCTTCAGAACACATGGATATAGATAACAATGGCAATATAATTGGGTTGTATTAAAATAGTATTTTCCTCTTATTTTAATAGCGAATTTTAAATAATGAATCGTAATATCAATATTGGTCTGGGAGGTATCGTATGGCTGATGAGGATATACAAACATACATCGATGATATTCTTGAGATATTAGCTGATAATTCTGAAGAGAAGGTAACAAGAGAAGAATTAGAAACAGAATTTAGAAAATTCTTAGAATATGGAGTTCCTTTAGAACATGCAAAACAAACTTTGATTAAAAAGTTTGGTGGAAATCTTGTTTCTACCTCAGGTGAAAGAGTATTAATCACTGATATTTTACCCAATCAAAAAAGTGTAAATCTATTATCTCGTATAATTACTATCAATCCAAAGGATGTAAATATCAAAGGAGAAAACAGAAGAATTTTTTATGGAATTCTTGCAGATGAAAGTGGCTCTATGCCCTTTACTGCATGGAATGATTTTGAGATAGAAAAAGGTGATGTTGTTGAGATTTCAAATGCATATTCAACTGAGTGGCAAGGAATAACAAAAATAAACCTTGGGGATAGAACAAAAATTGTAAAAACAGATGAATCTAAACTTCCTGAAAGCAATATTGAACCTAAAGAATATAAAATAAAAGACTTGCGTTCGGGGCTAAATTCAGTGGAAGTTGCTATAAAAATCCTGGAGATAAACCAAAGAGAAGTTGAAGCAAATAATGTAAAAAAGAAAGTTTTTTCAGGAACGATAGGTGATGAAACTGGCAAAGCTCAATTTACATCATGGCATGATTTTAAATTAAAAGAGGGGGATGTTGTAAAGATTTCAGGTGGTTATGTAAAAACATGGAAAGGCATACCTCAGTTAGTCTTTGATGAAAAAGCAACCGTTGAAAAAATTGATTCAAGCAAGATTTCTAAAAAAGATATTTCAACAACGAAATTTCAAATTCATGAATTAGTTGATAGACAAGGGGCATTAGATGTAGAAGTCACAGGTACGGTGATTCAGATTAATGAAAGATCAGGTTTAATTAAAAGATGTCCAGAATGTAATCGTGTTTTACAAGGTGATCAGTGCGGTCTTCATGGAACGGTTAAAGGAATACAGGATTTACGTATTAAGCTTATAATTGATGATGGAACGGGGGCAATTTCTGGCATCATAAATAAGGATTTAACAGAGAAATTTTTAGGTAGAAAGTTAGAAGATTTAGAAAAAATGGTCAAGGAATCTAATGATGAAAATGCAGTTTTAAATTATATACACAATAAACTTTTTGCACATATGATTAATGTTAAGGGTAATGCTCTAGGAGATGAATTTGGAATATCTATAATTGTAAAGGATGCAATTCTAGCAGATTTTGATATTAAATCTGAATCTGAAAAATTAATTCATGAGCTGGAGGAAATGCAATGAAGCGTGAGCAGGCCTGGAGAATTTTTGCAGGAGAATATAACGATTCTACAGTAGAAATTGAAGGATCGGGGGAAAAATCTCCATCTTATATAATAACACCTTTAGGCAGTAAAGTCAACAGGTTATTTACAATAGGGGTATTAACAGATGTAGAGAATATTTCAGACAATGAAGATTTAATAAGGGCTCATATATCAGATCCTACAGGTGTTTTTACTTTATATTCAGGAAGACAATATCAGCCAGAAGCAACAGAACAACTTCTAAGTATTGAAGTTCCAGCTTTTGTAGCAGTAATAGGTAAAGCAAGAACATATCAACCAGAAGAAGGAACATTGTATGTTTCAATTCGACCAGAATCAGTAAAAGAGGTGAATGCTGAAATCAGAGATAGATGGATAGTTGAAACCTGTAAGCATACAAAACAAAGAATCGAGGCAATAGTAGAAGCAACGAAAATGAACCAACCCAATGCATATGATTTAAGAAAATTAGGTTATAGCAGGGACTTATCAGAAGGTGTCGTTGCTGCGATAAAAAATTATGGTAAAGTTGATGTTACCAAATACATTGCTATTGTAAAAGAATCATTACAATATTCTATGGCACCAAGAGACTCATTTTCAACAATTGAAAAGGATGAAAAGCAAGAGAAAATTGATAAATTAGAAGTTCCAACTGAAGAAAATGAAGAAAAAACACTAGAAAAATCTGAAGATATGGAAGATGTTGAACAAATTGTCCTTGAAACGATTAAGAAAATTGAAGGTGAAGATGGAGCTTCATGGGATACAATAGTTGAAAAATGCAAAAAGAAAAAACTTGACGAAAATTCAATTGAAGAAGCATTGACATCTTTAATGGACAAAGGTTTTATTTTTGAGCCAGTACTAGGGACAATAAAAACAACATAAATATTTTTTTTTAATATAAAAAGTAATATCGGCCTCTTAGTCTTTCATTAAATCTTCCCCGCCTTTAAAATATGATTGAATATTAGTATAAATATCTTCCATTCCAAAATATTCTTTTTTTGATGTAGGGATAATATTTGAACCTCCACCAAATTCTTTTATAATCCGTAAAATTCCCTCATTCAATTCTCTATAAATTGATGCTTGTTCATTGATAATCGCTCCATACAAGTCTTCTGGGTCATTTGCCCATCTTTTAATTATCTGCATGTCTTCCTCTGATAACAAATCTGATTTACTTAGAATATTTACCTGTGGTTTATTTAATCGAAAATTAGCTGTAATCGATAGTAAAATTTGTGATACGAAACCTGATGGTGTTTTTGCTAATGAAGGATCAAGCAAATAACATATCATTGATTTTTCAGGATTTAAAAAATTCACGGTATATTTTCCAGCTTCTCTGAATACAAACAATTCAAGTTGTCCCGGAGTATCAATAATTACATAGTCAGATTTAAAAGATTCAATACTTGTCTTTATATCCTTGATATTAAGAGCGATCATATCAGCACAAGCAATCTGCGCTCCATTAGGTCCAAGCTGATATGTTTCCATTACTTCTTCTAATGATATCCAATCACGAATATCGACATTTGACTCATATGGTAAATTTTCCACTCCAGGATCAAGATTTACAATAATTGCATCAATTCCACGTAATTTTATCCATTTATGAAAATTTGATGATAATGTTGATTTACCCGAACCTGCGGTTCCTATAAAAAAAATAAATATTTCTTCTTTCATTATCTTCCACGTATTTTTTTTATGTGTTCAATTCGTTTTTTTATCAATTCATGTGTGCCGATATCATGACGCAAGAAAATATGATCTCCTTTTACGTAATTCATAGCTTTCTCACAAATTGCCTCTGCGTTGGATAAATTATCTGATATACCAACAATTGCTAGTGATCTTGATGATGTCGTATATATATCATTATTTTTTTTGTTTACTGACGCATAAAAAAGTTTAGCTCCTGTATTTTTTACAGATTCTTCATCAACTTGTATTTTTTCTCCTACCATGCTTTTATAGCCATAACCTTCAGGGACAACGTATTTGCAGACAGTTGATTTTTTTTCAAACTTAACATTTTTGTGTGATAATTCTCCATCGACCATGTTGTTACATAACTCAATATAATCTGTTTTTAATAAGGGTAGGACATTCATGTTTTCAGGGTCGCCAAACCTAGCATTTACTTCGATAATTTTAACACCTCTTGATGTAAGCATAAACTGGCCATAAATAGGGCCAATATACTCACAACCTTCGGTTTTTAATGCTTTGATTATCTTTTTTAATATTAGAACCCCCTCTTCGTAATCAGTTTTTAATAAAAATGGTAACAATCCATTTTCACATGAATATGATCCCATTCCTCCAGTGTTTGGACCTTGATCATCAGGTAGAAGTCTTTTATGATCCTGAACCGCGGGAAAAGTTATGATATTTGAGCCATCTGATAAAGCTTGAAGTGTGAATTCTTCCCCAATTGCTTTTTCTTCAATTAATACCTTTGCTGCCCCACCAATTTTCTTATCAATAACCTCGCATATGTAGAGAATCGCTTCCTCTAAACCATTAAAATGATCTCCTGATACCTTAACTCCTTTTCCTCCCGTAAGACCGATGGGTTTTATAACAATATTAGCATCTAATTCTGTTATAAAATCTCTAGCTTTTTCAGGGTCAGAAAAAATTTTGTATTGTAACTGTCCAGGAATATTATACTTTTCAACTAAATTGCGCATCCATTCTTTATCTGTTTCTATTTTAGCAGCATTTTTTGAAGGGGCACATGTTTGAATATCATTTTTTATTAATTCATCAACAAGTCCTTGTTCAAGAGGGGCTTCAGGACCTATTAGAACCATATCAATATTCTTTTGCTTAGCATAATCCACAACATTTCCAATATTTGTCTCACGTTCAAGCATATAATCTTTAGCAATTTTTTGAATCCCTGGATTTAAATTCTTCATAATAGAAAATAATGATGTATTTTCCGATCGAACAACTGCATCACATATTGCATGTTCACGAGCTCCACCACCAACTACCAATATATTCATATGAACTTTCCCCTTAAGTTGAATATAACACCTATATTTAATTTAGTTTATTTTTTATTATTTCGTTTGCAGTTAATAAAGGAATAAAATCAACATCTATCTGATTCAATTTTTCTTTAACTACATCACCCCTATCAACCACGGCTAAAACCCTGTCGACTTTTGCATTATTGCTTCGTAAGATTTGAATTGTTTTTAAAACTGATCCCCCACTAGTTGTCACATCCTCAACAACTAATATATTCTTGTTAGCTACATCAGGTCCTTCTAATTGTTTTCCCGTTCCATGTTCTCTTTTATTTTTTCTTATAATTACAAAAGGAATATTAGTCTCTAATGATAATGCTACAATTAGCGGAACCGCACCCAGCTCCATTCCAGCAATTAGATTATAACCAGTTGAGTATTTGCTTAGCTCCTGAGAAATAATTTTTAAAGTATTAGGATCCGTACTAGCTTTTTTAATATCGATATAATAATCACTTACTGAACCAGAAGTTAGGATAAATCGACCAAATTTAATAGCCCCACAATTCTTAAGAAGCTGAATAAATTCATCTTTTTTCATACAACAACAGTATCATTTAATTGTAATTTATAATTTTACATTAATTGTTTGGGTTTTTCCAAACAAAAACAAATGTTTATTAAATAATGTAAACTTAATCATTTATAGATATATGACAAAAATAACTCTTGATAGAGAGACTTTTAAAGCTCTTGCTTCAGATACAAGATTAAATATTCTAAAAACTCTTGATGGGAAAAAGTTAGGATTAAATGACATTAGCAAAGTTACAAATCTTAACAAAGCCACTTTACATGAGCATTTAACTAAATTAAATCAGGCAGGTCTAGTAAAAAAGAAAGAAAGAGAAGGTCATAAATGGGTTTATTATAAATTAACTTGGAAGGGGGAGAATCTATTACATCCTGAAAATACTAAAATCGTGGTTTTATTTTCTTTAACCTTTATAGCATTATGGGCAGGAATCGTACAGATATATTGGTTTTTTAAAGGTACAATTTGGAATATAGGTCAAAATGTTATTTTATCAAGCAAGAGTGATTCAGGTGGTTTGAAAGAATGCAACAATGTTACAGCAGTTCCAAGCATAGATGAAATCCCTTCAGATTCTCGCTTTTATGTAAATGGTGATAACGGAGCAGTTAGCGCAATTTATCAGAATCCAATTTTTTTGTACGTAGCCATTGCTTGTTTTGTGATTTTTTTGGTAATTCTTTGTATCTCAATATGGAAGGTAAATAAAAATAGAACCCAAAAATTGTAAAAAATTCGACAATTTTTACTTGGAATCGACTTTGTTTATTTTATCTTCTTCAACATCAATTTCATAAAAATCTAATAATGTCTTTTGCATCACCATCACCCGATTATTGTTATACACAACTATATTATAAATTTTTAGTTTCTGCTTAAAAAAAACTTCTTGGAAATATTTTTTAGTTAAAAGATTATTTGATATACAAAAATGTTAATATTTACCTTACTATACTGATATCTATGGTAGTTAAAGAAATTGATGCCGAATCAAATAGGGTAGCCAATTCAATTTTAATACTTGGAGGATCTGTATTAATACTGGCAATAATATTGAAGTTAATTACAAATGATAATTTTTTATCTTCAATGCTTGCAATTATTTTGGGTTTTGTTTTTTCTATCTTCTACTACATCAAGTCTATTTTTTACAATAAAAGCCAAAAAAAGGACTCTCCCAAAATTGAAGTTAATGGAAGCTAGAAATAGGTTGTTTTAATTTTTCTATTTAAAAGTAGTATTTATATATCAAACGTATAATTAAGATTTGGGAGATTTTAAAAATATGAAACCCCGATTCTTAATAATTTTAGTTCTATTTATTAGTATTACATTTTTTCCAGATATGTCCTATTCAATTGGATTGTCTAATTTATCAAATTCATATGATGGGGATATAATATATGTAGGAGGTAATGGACCAGGAAATTACACAAAAATACAGGACGCTATAGATAATGCAAGTGACGGAGACACCGTATTTGTTTTCAATGGATTGTATGACGGTGGTCTAATTGTTAATAAATCAATATCACTAATTGGAGAAAATAAATCAAGTACTTACATTGAGGGAACCGCAGGTCCAGGTCATAATGGAATATCAATTTATAGTAATCAAGTTCATGTTATTGGATTTAATATTCAAAATATTGGACAATTTTGGCCTGACTCTGCAATTTATATCAATTCCAATGATAATATAATTAGTGACAATATTATAACAAATAACAAATTTGGTATTGATATTTCTGATTCAGATAACAATTTAATATCACAAAATTTGATTATTAATCAAGATAGATATGGAGGAATTTATATGCGTTATTCGTCAAATAATATTATTTCGAAAAATATCATTTCTAACAACAATGACGCAGGAATCAATCTCCTTGGTTCATACAACAACTCAATATTGGAAAATATAATATCTAACCATCGTTGGGGAGGTATTGTTTTGTTAGATCAATCAAATACTAGTAATATTATTTATCATAATAATTTAATAAATAATGTACCTAACAATGCAGCAGATATTGGTTTTAACAACTGGGATAATGATTTTCTTTCTGAGGGTAATTATTGGGATGATTATAAAGGTGAAGATTCAGATGGGGATGGAATTGGAGATATCCCTTATAACATATCAGGTGCTCACAATCAAGACAGATATCCTTTAATAAAACCATATAAATTTAATTTTGCTGAATTTGAAATTGAAATTTCTGGGGGAATTGGTACCTCAGTCAATATAAAAAATATTGGAAAATCAATAGCTTATGATATTAAATGGACTGTAGAAATTACCGGTGGATTACTAAAAAGAATAAATTTATTTGATGAAGGGAACCTTGATATATTGAACCCTGGAAATAAAATAATTGTAGAATTACCCATATTAATCAGTCTGGGAAATTTTAAAATAACAGCTACTGTAGGTGCATCTAATTCGGAATTTATTTCTAAAACGAAAAATGGATTAATATTTTTATTCGTTGTCATCCTAAAATAAATTTTATTGGCTTATAAGCGCGATAATAAAAGTATTGTAATTCTTCTTTTTAAGATTAATATTTTTTTACTGTAATATTCTATGACTAAATAGTTAAAAAAAATCTAATTTGAGACTCTAAAAATAATATTTTTTGAAATTAAAATAAAGAATGGGTAATAATATATAAAGATTCATATAAAATTGACATTTTATCACAAAAATTATATATAGTACTAATTACAAAATATAATTTGATAAAATTTATTTATAATAATATTTGCAGGTGGAATAGCAGAATGAAACCCAACAAAATAAAAAATCAAATTAGAAAAATGTTGGTGGGGGTCCGGTAAATAATGCCTGCGATCGCCATCGTCATTGTCAGCTTTATGGCTGGGCTTTTTACAATGACTGTTATTAATTTATATAAATATATTTTACAAATAATGAATAAGGGGCTCTAAGTAAAATTCCATTATTTATTTAAATTTGGTTTAGAACCTTTTTAAAATAATAAAGATATAGGTGTATTATTCGTAAGGGGCAGCTTCTTTTAAGAGATCCACATGTGATACGATCATACGTCTACAACAATATCTATCTAAACCTAAATCATCCAATATTTGTTTAGGTGTTTCCTTAGGTTTTTCTCCCGCTTGTATTGATTTTTGATATTCTTCATATCTTTTTTTATATTCCTCATATACGGAAGCAATTACCTTACCACATGTAAAGCATCTAACAGGTATTATCAATTGATCACCTATAGGATTTTTGCCGTTTTTTTCTGGCACCTCTTCCAAGAGGTTTTTTAGATTCTTTAATTCTTGCATCACTTACTAATAAATTTCTATCAAAATTTAAAAATGCTACTTTTAAGGCAGCATCACTAGTGTACTCAACAAGTCCTTTTGCAATTGCTGTTCTAACTGCATTTGCCTGACTCATAAATCCACCACCACTTACATTTGCATCAATATCGACTTTGTCCATGTGTTTTTGTGCAATATTTAATGGTTCAAAAATCTTCCATCTGGCAATTTCAGGTTCATATACTTCTACCGGTATCTTGTTTATTCTAACTCTGCCAGAACCTTTGGTTACAGTTGCTTTAGCAATTGCTGTTTTTCTTTTTCCAGATGTGTTAACAATTTTTTTCGTCATTACAATTTAGCCCCTAATAACTTAGATAACTCTCCAACTGTCATGTATTCAACTGGGTGTTTTTCTGCGGAACCTATTTTCTCAAAATTCATTCCTTCAAATTTTTTTGGTACACCTATGTAACATTTTAATTTCTTAAAAGCTGCACGACCATGCGATGTCTGATATGGAATCATTCCTCTGATAGTTCTTTTTACTAGTCTATCTGGCATCCTTGGAAAGAAGGGACCTTTTCTATAGGTACCTAAATCTCTCTTCATACTGTATTTTGTTTTTATTGCAGATTTTTTTCCACTTATTATTGCTTTTTCTGAATTTACAACTGCAATATCCTCATTTTCTAATAGACGTTTGGCAATAATTGTGCACATTCGTCCTAATATTGCTCCATCGGCATCGATTATTTTTACCATGTTATCCTAATATTCGAATATCTTTTCCTTTGGGATTGTTATTAATTAAATCTTGAATGGTTAGAGTTTTTCCACCAGCTTTTTTAATCTTTTCAATCGATTTATCTGAAAATGACCAAGCAGCAATTGAAACCTTTTTTGTTAATACTCCAGGTGATAAAACCTTACCTGGTACCAATGCAATTTCTTTCTCATTAATGTATTTATTTATTCTATTTAAATTAACAATTGGCCAATTATTACTGGGTTTTTCCAATCTAATAGCAATATCCTTCCAAATTGGTGCATCGTTTTTATTTGCTGTTTTTTTAAGTTCTTGGATTAACGAAATAAGAGTTGGATTTGTTTTTTTATTTTTCTTGACCATGTAGTGTTTTCTCCAAGTAAGTGAAATTTAGTGAAAGTAAGTAGTATTTATAAGATTTGTGGAGGTGTTAAATATCTTGAGTATTAAAACGCCAAATCGACAGAATAAGCAATACTAAAATCCATACTATAAGCAATACTGCCATTAGTTCACCAGAGAAAATCGAAGGATAAGTTATTGGGACTTGTTGACCAAAGCTTAAATTTAAAGCAATTGAGTTTAGATTTCCAAAAATCGAAAGAGGGTTTATTAAAGATATATAATAATACCATTCGGGGATTGTCCCCTCTAATAAACCGGAAAACCCAACACTCATAATTAAAATTCCTGACATAATAATTGGTAATATCATATTAAAAAAGAACCAAAGGAATATTGCTCCCCCCATCGCAGTAGATCGTTTTTTAAAAAAAGTTGAAAAGAATATAGCTAAGCTTAAAAAAACAAGTCCTAGGAGAATCGTTGATATTATAAAAATTAAATAATCGACATAATTAGAATCAGTAACATTAACAGCAATTATAATTCCTCCAATTCCAAAACCAATAACGACGGTTAGAGATAGTATTGCACCTAATCCAATGAATTTTCCAAGTATTATTTCCAATCTTGACGTTGGAAGTGAAAGTAGTGCACTCATTGAGCCTCTTTCCACTTCACCAATTATTGCAGCATAGCCTAACACCAGTGCAATAATTGGGACAAGAAATTCAACCAAACTCATCATACCAGAAATAGTTGCTGCTAGATCCTGCCAACCTTCACTAAAATATGATCCAAAATAGGATACAACGACCGTTAAAAGAGCAAAAATTAATGATAATATAATTATCCATTTATTCCTTATATTATCCATAATCTCTTTTTTAGCAATAATGAACATTGGGTTAAGGTTCATTTTTTTCCTCCAGTGTATCTCATGAAGACCTCTTCTAGTGAAGGTTCCTTTGTCTTAAGATTTATTATATTTCCACCTGCTTTTTCAATAGCAACAATTACCTTTGATTTTGTTTTTGGCTCACAAGCAACATCTATACTTTTATCTTTTATCTCAACCTTATCAACACCTTTAACTTCCTTAATTGATTTTACAATTTTATCATTAATATTTTCAAGTTCTATGTTTATTTTAGGTTTTAAATCCAATTTACTGCTAAGTGCTGTCACACTATCTTTTGCAACTAAAATACCTTTATCAATAATTCCAACCCGATCACATATCTCCTGTATTTCGCTGAGAATATGTGATGAAACAAAAATTGTAGCACCTTTATCTCTCATCTCTCGAATTTTATCTCTGATTAATACTACCCCTCTAGGATCAAGCCCACCTGAGGGTTCGTCTAATATCAATACTGAAGGATTTCCAAGTATTGCTCGTGCCATTCCTAATCTTTGTACCATTCCTTTTGAAAATTTTCCGACTCTTTTATTTGCAGCTTCACTAAGGTCAAAATCGTCTATTAGCTTTTTGCATTCATTTTTTGAAATATTTTTCATTTCAGAATAAAAATATAGATTTTGCAATGCTGTTAGGTTATCATAAAATGCAACTTTTTCTGGTAGATATCCAATATTCTTCTTTGCTTGTTTTCCCTGTTTTGACATTTCAAGTCCTTTAATTTTAATACTTCCAGAATTTATATTTATCAGATTAAGTATTGATTTGATTGTTGTAGTTTTACCTGCTCCATTTGGACCAAGAAATCCAAAAATCTCTCCCTGTTCGATTTTAAAAGATACGTCGTCAACTGCTTTTACTTTATCATAAATCTTTGTTAAGCTTTTGACTTCTATTACATAATTTTTAGTTACTTTTTCTGAGATAATAATCGCCCCACATCGGATGATAGTATTGGTTTTTAACCAGTATATTCTCTATTTAGTTGCTTTTGGGACTAATGTGGGACGAATATTTAAATCCATTGAAGATAAAATACATAATATTACCAAAAAAACAATCAAAATTTTGTCTCAAAACATATAAATAGCGTTTCTCTCCATAAGTATATAGGGCATAACAATTAAATGGAAATATCATGAATAACCATCATTTAGTTAAATTAAACATTAAAAATATCTTTTTATTAGCCTTAATAATAATTATTTTTCTTTTTAACTTTGCAACTATTGCAGCTTTAGAAGATTCAAGTGAAACATCTCAGCAAGCCAGGTATTCTTATAAAGTATCTAAAATAACTGAAAATTACCAGATAAAAGAATTAAATGAATTGTATGCCTCTATTGTAGGAACTAAAAACATTAAAACTCAGACCATAATAATTGATGGCAATTTAACGAAAGTAATTGAATTACCTATTAATAGCACAGCAATTAAGTTACCTGATAATACAATAGCGATAAAATATAATAATGAAAATATAAGCATTTTGCCCCAGGGAAGTATTATTACTAAAATTGACCAAAGGTCAATAATAAGAATATCCAATCAAAGCACAGCATTATTAATCTCTGAGGTTTTTGATTTTCCTATCGAGAATTTAACTAAAACTGCATCAATTGTCCAGTCCATTAGTAGCTTGGATAGCTATAAAGTAAATATCGTTTTTAATGAATTAAATAATGAAATTATTAGTGATAATATTGAAAATTATTCAGTATTATGGGGTGATGGAAACATCCAATCTTTCAATAAAGAGACAAAAACCGTTTCACATGTTTATAAAAAAAGTGGTACTTATTCATTAACTGTTAAAGTAAAAGACGAATTTGGAATTACCCATCAACTAGATCAAAATTATACAGTTGAATATGAAGGGCATTTACTACATACTTATTTTATTTTAGAGGAAAACAAAGAACCTATAGCAGTTACTTCAACTGGTTTGAGTGCTGTCGGTATTGGTCTAATTGCACTTACTGAAACTGGTAAATACAAATTTTTAGCTCTACTTCCGTTTTTCATTCCATTGTACACACGTATTCAAAAGGAAGATGTACTTGATCAATTTGTAAGAGGACAAATATTTGGATACATAAAGACAAATCCTGGAGTTCATTACAACCAAATAAGAAGAGGGATGGGCGTAAAAAATGGTACTCTATCTTATCATTTAAGCGTCCTTGAAAAAACAGAATTAATCAAATCGCGTAGAGAGGGATTGAAGTATAGGGCTTTTTATCCAACAGGGATGAAATTCCCTAAAAATGAAAGATTTCGACTAACTGAGCTTCAAATAGAAATTTTAAATTTAATCAAAAAGAGGCATGGTATTAACCAAAAAGAAATTGCGGAAGAGCTTGGTAAGAAACCCCAGACCATAAATTACAATATTAAAATATTAAAACAAGCAGAACTAATTGATCTGGTTAAGAAAGGCAGAAAAACAATATGTTTCTCTGTACAGGATAATGAAACATCTGAAATAACTGGCGAATAGTTACAAAATATTATAAAAAAAATGTACCATATCTTTTAAATAACAATAAAAAAAACACTCCAAAATTAGTATATAAACCGGTCACACAAATAATTAATTAAAGAAAGGTGTTATGATGAATGGAAAAAATAAGAGACAAATAATGAATAAATATAATAAAATATTTAGCAGAATTTTTGTTCTTTCTGTGTTTTTTATATTTTTGTTAAGTGCTATTAATGTACTAGGATCCATAGGTCCATCATTAACCAGAGAAACCAACTTTACCAACTCTGCCTTATCATTAATCTCTCAAAATCAAGTTACAGGAATTTTAACAAATGTTGAACCACAGCAAATAAATAGTGTTTCACTATCTGAAAATCAGAATTATTATCAAATAAAATCTTCTCAATATCTTATTACAAATACAGGGAATGTATCGGTAGACATTTCAACAGATATTGATGCTTTTACAGGTAGTATACTTAATTCTGAAAAAATAATAAAAATAAATGGTAAAAAAATACAAGAAAATGCTAATGAATTTTTTATTATTCAAGATAATAAAGTAAAGAAAATAACAAATATTGTATATCCAAATAAAAATCTTCTAAGAGAAAAAGCATGCAGATTTAATTTAATTCCTATGATATCAACAGAGAAAATTCAACGACCAATTCTAAGAAATATTTTTTCATTTGCGGTTCAGGTAAGAAAAAACCATGATTTAGACTTTGATCGTTATCTTTTACCTTCTTCTACATCAGAAGAATATGACTTTATTTTAGTAAAAACAAAGGAGTTAAGAACTTTATTGGAGCATCCTCTAGTCATAAAAATCTGTGATGCAGAAAACTTACAATTATTTACCGATCATGTAAAGGAATTTTTCAATCAGGAATCAAAAGAGATGATTAAGAAATCCAAATTAAAAAATACAATATTTGATGTAGAACCTGATTTAACCTCTTATTTAAATGAGGATAATTGGTCAGTTCAACCTAGTCAAAATTCCATTTATCAACAGTTTGTTACACCTAATGATGAAGCTATTGTTGAATTGGCATCTTCAATAAATAGTCCGGAAGAAGCATATGAATTGGCTTGTTATTGGGTTTGGGTGTCTGATAATACATTAAATGGTAAAGTAGAAAAATGGTTGAAACCCAATGAATTTCTTACCGAAACACCCTTGTATTCAAATAATCCTGTTAAGGGCAGTATTGCAAGTGATTGCTCGGAACAGGCAAATACCCTTGTTACTTTATTAAGAGCAATTGGGGTATCAGCTGAAGACGTTAGAGTGGTTATCGGGGAAGTGAAATTTGAAGATGAGATTGGTGGGCATGCTTGGGTTGAGATTTGGACTGGAAATGGTTGGATGCCGTTAGACCCCACTTCTGGAAGATACTATGACGATAATGCAAAAACATTAGTTTCAAGAAATGAAGCACCATACAGCTACTGGATGTACCATCCTTATCCTGTTGTTGAAGTTTGGGCATACTACAATGATCAATATTACTCTGATAAAGGTGAGGAGATCATATCAAAATGGTCTCAAGATTATCAATACGAATCATTTATCGAAGCAACCATAAGTGTTGGATTTCTAGCTTTAGAATCTTTCGATATTGTGGTTGTTTTCATACTAATACTAGGACTAGCAACCGTAGTAATAATTACTGTAAAAAAAGGAAAAAAACAAAAGAAATAATAAGATTTTTCTCTCCTCCTAAAATTGGGGAATAATATTCCTTTTTTTTAATTATTAGATAACTGTTAATAATCATTTAGCATTAAGGTGTTTTATGAAAACTTTAATATCTGTTTGTGGAAGCGATGGGGATGATCAATCTTTATCAGAATATGCGATAAAAGCTGCGGAGGAGGTAGGTCGACTTATTGCAAAAAGAGGAGGAATTGTTGTTTGTGGAGGTAGGGGAGGAATAATGAGATTTGTATGTAAAGGTGCAAAACTTGAGAATGGTACAACTATTGGAATTTTACCAGATAATAAACATAATTCAAATGAATTTATTGATATTGCAATTCCTACTGGTATTGGTCATAAGAGAAATTTTTTAGTTGTAAGTACAGGAGAAGCAATTATTGCAATATGCGGTAGATGGGGGACGTTAAATGAAATATCATTTGCTGCTATTTTTGAAAAACCTGTTGTACTGTTAAAAAACACAGGTGGTATTGTAGATGATATAATTAATGGAAATTTAATAAATAAGTATGAATTTCATATCGCTGATTCTGCAGAAGATGCAGTTAATAAAGCCTTTAGTTTATGCGATATATGTTAATAATTTGATTTTGTAAATCTACCAATTTGTTAATTTTTTGCATAAAGTTTATATATAAAAATTTATAAAGTATAACATGTGAGGATCTGGAAATAGTTTTATTCCTTTTCCTTCCATCTCTCCTATAGTCATTCCAGATCCCCTCACTCCTACTTCTACAATATGTTTCATTTGAATCTTAAGATAAAAAATAGAAATTCAAAAATCTTAAAGAGTACTCTCTTTTGTTAATTTTAATCTTGCAATTCTTCTTTCTGCTTCTATTTTTGCAGTGTATTCAGAATAACCTTCATTCATTAAATGAATGATTAATGCATCTTTTAGTAATTTATTTATTTCGGTGTCCCCCAAAGTTAGTTCACCGATATTTATATTGTATTATAAAATATAAATATTTTACTATAAATATAATTAATTACTAATTTGAAATTATTTAAAATATCATTTGTGAAGTTTGATTACATTTTTATTTATTTCAACATCCATAGAGTTTGCTATAGCTGTGCACTTTGTCCTTAATAAATAAGCAATAGGTCTATAGTCAGTTTCTGAAAATGCTTCATAATTTGCCATACCTTTACATATAATTACATCGGAATTTTTTAGAACATTTTTAACTTTTGTTGGAAGTTTTTGAAAATTTACACCTATAGCAAAGCAACCTGTGGTATATATTTCATCAACAGCTTCTCTAAGATTTAATTCCTCTGCATCCTCAATAGTTGCATCACTAATTATTGGTGCACCTCTGACAATAAGAGTGATGTGCAAATCCTGATTGAATTTCTTTAGTTCTTTGCATACAATTTTATCAAATACAATCTCTCCAGAATTATCACAAAAATATGAAATTTTTTTTGCGCTTTTTAATAATTTTTTAAGTTGTGTGTAGTCATCATGACCTAAACCCTCAGCATAAATCTTATTATAAATCCCAAATAGCATATGGGGGTTGGTGCTTGCTCCTTCGATGCCAAAGTCTAACATATTTCCTACAATAGAACAGATCATACTTGCTTTCAGAGGATCTTTAGATTTTTTCATAATTTCATTTGTTTTTGAGATCAACGATGTTGCTATTTTATTACTACTATGCTTTAGATCAAAATATGGGTCCTTATCATTCAAACAATCATAAACCATTTTATGTACATCTGTTGCAATAATTGCACTACATTCATTTGGATCATATATTTTTGAAAGCATTTCACATGCATTTTTGATTATTTTAGTTTGTAGGGTTTTATCGCTAGTACTGAGTTTAGTTTCAAATATGATTCTTTTAATAAGACAAGGTATACACTCTGGTTGGATTTTCATAATTGGAAAAAGTGAAAAGTGATTTAGTATTTAGTATTAATGAAAATAAATTTTATAGAAGATATTATTTTAAATTTTTACTATGGTATGATAATAAAACGTAGGTTAGCCATATAATAAATAAAAAAATCATTTTAATAAAAAGGTTTACAGCATAGGATTATTAATCACTACTATGAAATTTCAGGTAATTTATTTCTCTAAATTAGGCCATACAAAAAAGGTAGCTGAAGCCATTTCTTCTGAGATAGATGTAAAAGCTGAAGATGTAAAAGATACAAAACTAAATGAGGAAGCTTTTATTTTTTTAGATTCTGGATGTTATAGTAGTAAACCTGCAAAAACTATGACAAAATTTATTGAGGATAATAATTTCAAGTCTAAAAATGTTGCTTTTTTCGGGACTTCAGGTTCAGGTCAAGGAATGGAAGTTAAAGAAATGGAAGATTTATTAAATAACAAGGAGGCTTGTATAAAAGGGAAATTTTACTGTAAGGGCAAGTTTTTATTCTTAAACCGAGGAAGACCTAGTGAAGAAGACAAAGATAATGCGAAAAAGGTTGCAATCCTGTCGATAAAGTAATTTTTTTTAAATACAATTATAATTTTTTTAGATATTTATGATGAACCAAAATTTTCCTTTTTATGCGAAACATATAAATATCTCACAAAACAACCAAAAATATACATATCTAATAAAAGGTGGTAACGATGAATTTGAAAATAATAGAGTTATTGGTTTTAATAACAATGTTAACAGTTCTACCAATTGTTCAGGGATTAGATTTAGGAGATAAGATACAAGTTGAGTCAACTTTAACTCATGGTAAAACATTTATCAGAGGAGTAGCTTTGTTTCCTAGGATATCAAAAGACGGAAATATCAATTTTTATGCAATTCACTTGTATTACAAAACCTTAAATCTTCAAGGTTTAACCAGAGGTTTAATTGTCTTTCATCATGTGGAAATACCAAAGAATTTTAATGGATATTTTGGTAAGTTCTACATTGTTGGAGAATTTTTTGGCAATCTAAATTTTTAATTTTACATTTCCTTTTTTTTATTATTTTAAGTAATTGTGAAAGATATTTATTATACAATTTTTATTACATATATTAAAAATTGAGGAGAATTAGATGTTAAAAACCCCTACTATTGTTCTAAATGTAAAAACCTATGCTGAGGCAACAGGTAATAAAGCCATGGAAATTGCCAAAATAATGGATAAAATTTCACAAGAAACTGGAGCTAGCATGGCAATTGCAGTTCAAGCTACAGATATTTTACTATGCTCAAAAGCAGTAAAAATACCTGTTTTTGCTGAACATATAGATGCTATAAAACCTGGAAGTCACACTGGATGGACATTACCTGAAGCCGTAAAGGTAGCTGGGGCAATTGGCACTTTAATAAATCATAGTGAACATAGGCTTAAACTAGCAGATTTAGATTTCTGTGTAACAAAAGCAAAGGAGTTGAGTTTAGACCATATAGTGTGTACAAATAATATTGCAACTTCAAAAGCAGCAGCAACATTTCAGCCAAATTTTATTGCGGTAGAACCACCTGAATTAATCGGTGGGGATATATCAGTAACAACTGCTGATCCAGACATAGTAAGTGGATCTGTTGATGCAGTAAAATTAATTAGTGAAAAGGTAAAGGTATTGTGTGGAGCAGGGGTAAAAAATGGGAAAGATGTTGCAAAGTCAATAGAATTAGGGGCTGAAGGGGTATTACTTGCTAGTGGCGTAGTCAAGGCAAGTGATAAAGATATTATATTAAGAGATTTAGCTTCAGGATTGTAAAATGTAATTATGTCAAAATGACATTCTAACAGATTATAGTTTTATATTAGGTCTGCATTACTGGTGAGAACACCGATGCGGCAGGTCATAATTTAGATTTCTGACCTTCCGTATCCCATCCAAATTTTTTAAAAAAAATCACTTCTTTTTTTTGTCTTTCTTTTCCTCTTTTTCCTTAGCTTTTTCTTCAATGTGTTTCTTTTCTTTGGTAATTCCACCTTGCAAAACTCGAATTCTAGAATTTAGGCCATGTATCCTTGTGTCTATTTGCTGTTTTTTTATATTAAATTCTGCCTTTGTCAATTTTTTATCATCGCACTTTTGTTTTAAATGCTCAATTTTCATTTGTTCCCGTTCTATTTTCTTTTCTAGCTTTGTAATATTCTTTTCCAATCTGTCGATAAAACCCATTTTACCATCTCCTATTTCATTTATTTGTTATATGGGTGTTTTTTTAAAACGATTTAGGTAATCTAATTTAAATCGTGTTACGGTTTATCACTAATATTATTGCTATTGATTTTGTAGGATATAACTTTTGTCTTTTTATTTTTATTATTTAGAATAATACAAGATTTAAAAAATTTAAATCCCTATACCTCATTTATCACACGATAAAAATTTAGATATTGATAAAATGCCTTTACAATTTAAGCCTATTTGGTTCGATTCTTTAGGTGCAAAATCAACTTGTACTTTGGTAAAAACATCTGATGTTTCCATTATTATTGACCCTGGAGTTTCAGAAATGCAACCGTCATTTCCTGCTACAGATGAAAATAAAAATAAATGGTTAAACAATGCAATAAAATCGATAAAGAAAGAATGTAATGAAGTTGATTTTCTAGTTATCTCTCATTACCATTATGATCATTATTTTCCAGATGATATTGGCATATATAAAGACAAAAAAATATTCATAAAAAATCCTAATGAATATATTAACTATTCCCAGAGAGTTAGGGCACAAGAATTTTTCAATTTAATTTGTAATAAATTTAAAATAGATAAATCAGAAAAATTTTTTCCCCCAGATATAAATAAAGAATATCCTAATCCTCTTGAATATTTACCCCATGCTTTAAATAAGGATTTTAAAACCTACAATAATCGTCGAAAAGAATTATTGAAAAAAGGAGGAAAACGATTTGATAACCAGGTAAATAAGTGGTTATCTTATACCCAATTACCTGAAATTAAAAGTAAAAAATTGCAAATGTTATTTCCTGAAGAAAAATCTTATTCTTTTGGTGATACAAATATAAGATTTACATCTGCACTTTTTCATGGAATTGAATTTGCTACCGTAGGTTGGGTTTTTTCTACTATAATTGAAAATAATGGAGAAAAATTATTTCATTCATCGGATTTGTGTGGACCAATGATTGAAGATTATGCAGATATGATAATTCGTGAGAATCCTTCAGTATTAATACTTGATGGACCTACTACCTACTTATTTGGTTATATTTTAAATAAAATAAATTTAGAAAGAACCATAAAAAATACTTTAAGAATATTAAAAAAAATTAATTCTGATATAATAATTTATGATCATCATTTAACCAGGGAAGCAAAATTTAGAGAAAGAACAAAGGAGGTATGGACAACAGCTAAGAGATTGGGAAAACAAGTTTTAACAGCAGCAGAATTTCTTGGAGAAAAAACAGTTGTAGAGTTAGAATAATTTAAATGTTAATATTTGTTTAAAATATTGATAGAAAATTCAGTGGAGGATATTATTATGTGTTATAACTATGCCCTTGCCCTTTATAAAAACCAAAAAGAATTTGAAAATATTTTTGGGGCAACTTTTTATGAGAAAGACACTTTTGACAGGACGTATTATGTTAATTCATTCTCAATACCAAAAATGCCCGTAATAACAAACACTGATTCCAAACATTTTCAATTTTTTTATTGGGGCCTAATTCCATTTTGGGTAAAAAATGAAGAAGATGCTGAAAAGATTCGTAATCAAACTATGAATGCACGGGGCGAAACATTATTTGAAAAACCCAGTTTTCGCAGTTCAATTAAAAATAAAAGGTGTTTAATTCCAGCAGATGGATTTTTTGAATGGAGATATTTACTAGGTAAGAATTATCCATATTTTATCTACCTGAAAGATAAACAATTATTTTCATTTGCAGGCTTATGGGATGAATGGAGAAATCCGGTTACCAAGGAAATTATCCACACCTATTCAATCATTACATGTGAACCAAATAGTCTTCTTAAAAAAATTCATAATAAAAAGAAAAGAATGCCAGTTATTCTTCCAAGGGATAAACAACAGAAATGGATAGATAATTCGTTGCATAGAGAAGAAATAAAAGATTTATTGGCTCCCTATCCTGATGAAAAAATGCAGGCACATACAATATCTAGACTGATTACTAGCAAAAACAAAGATAGAAATATTCAAGAGGTGATCAAACCATTTTCCTATCCTGAATTGAGAGGAATTGAATAAAATAATTTTCCAAATCCTAATTTATATTTGATTTAATAAATGAAATATAGTAACTATTTTTATTTTGAACCAAACATTTAAATTAATAAATTGCATGATAAATAAAAACCATAGCCGGCAAAAAGATGAGCCTTAGAATATTATGCATCCTATTTAGCTTGATCGTATTTGTTCCATCTTTGAATGGTTTATCAATAGATTATAATCGATTGGGAATAAAATCCAGTATCAATGATGGAGTTTTATATGAAAACAATGGGGAAAGAGTTCTTTTTGTAAGCGGTAGCTACTATGAAATGGGATATCAACAGGGTTTTTTATTAAAAAATCAAACTCAAACTAACTTTAATGCTTTTTTACATTGGATAAATAAACAGGGATATAATTATGAAGAGTTGGCATCTCAATGGCATGTAATGAAACCTTATTTGCCTCAATGTTATATTGATGAGATGCAAGGTATTGCTGATGGCTCAGACCTTTCTTTTGAAAATATTTCTGTTTTAAATGTAGGTTTTTATCTAGTCGTAAATTGTGGTAGTTTTGCAGCATGGGGTTCAGCTACAAAAGATGGAAAATTGTATCATGCTAGGAGTCATGATTTCCCAATAAATCTTGAGGACCCTGAAACGGGGATTTATCTAGTAGATACTCAAGTGTTAATTGTAAGAAAACCAAATGGTTTTTTCTCATCAGTTTCACCATCAGAAGCAGGATTTGTTAGTGTTTCAGATGGTATAAATGAAAATGGAATTGTTGTAGGAATGTTATCGTCCTGGACAGATGATGAAAAATTACGGGGAATTGGTGTAGGATTTAGAATTAGAATGGTTCTTGATTTTGCAAATACTGCAGAAGAAGCAATAAAAATTATCACTGAAAATACTACTTTAGGATATAATTTTATTGTTACTGATTGGAAAATCCCAATGGGTTATGCTGTTGAAACTACTAGTAATTTAACATATGTAGGCACTTGGGATAATAAAATAGAATCAACCTATCCATTTTGGTCTATAGATTGTGTCGTAAGAAGGACAAACATGTTTGTTAACCTGGATCTTGCTAAAACACAAAGGAAAAATTATAATCCAAGTATATTTCCATTGTTATCAAGCTTGATTTGTACAAATAAGTTAAGTGGTACAAGTGTTTCATCATCAAGTCCTTGGCTTCATTATAAAGCAATAAGTAAAGGAATTGAGAGACAATGGGGGAATTTAGATTTAAATACCACTATGGACGTTGTTCGTGACATATATTTGGGGAAAACTAGTTTTAGATTTTCTATATTGCAATTTTTTGGTGCATATACAACCCCCTATCAATGGGTTATTTGTCCTGAAACAGGTGATTTTGTTATATCATATGCCACTAGAGATAAAAATGCTTTTGAAAATAATATTTATTTTTATAATATGTATAAATTGCTTGAGCATTATTAAATTCAAATTTTTCTACCTTTATTTTTAATACAAGTAATTCATATGGGGGAATCATACATGAAAATAAAATTTGATGTTCGTGAAAATGAAAAACACGAAATTGTGTTTTATACAGATGCAGAAGGAAATGACGTAATTCGAGCTCCTCTATTAAATAAAGGTACAGCATTTACAAAAGAAGAGCGTGAAGAATTAAGAATTAATGGATTGATACCTCCTCGTATTTTAACAATTGATCAACAGATAGAAAAAGTCCATCACCGTTTTCATAGACTTGGAGTAATCTTAGATTTATGTAAAACTTGTAAGAAACTTGATGATAAAAATTTATTATTTTTGAAAAAGGAGATAGATATTTCAAGATATAATTTTTTAAGAGATCTTCAAGATAGAAATGAACTCCTTTTTTACGCTTATTGTTATCGATATTTGGAGGAAATACTACCTATTGTATATACTCCTACTGTTGGGGAGGCAGTGATTAGGTATTCTAGAGATTCTGCTCGTTTCCGAGGTATTTTCTTCTCACCTGTTGACATAGATAATGCAGGTGAAGTTTTTGATCAATTTAGATTTAAAAGACCCACTATTGCAGTAGTAACGGATAATCAAGGCATACTAGGATTGGGAGATCAGGGGGTGGGAGGTATGAACATCCCTATTGGCAAAATCGCCCTATATGTTATAGGTGCTGGTATAAAACCTTGGGAAACAATTCCTATATGTCTTGATGTTGGAACTGATAATTTTGAAGATTTAGAAGACCCTTATTATCTTGGTTATAAAACGGGTCGTCTTCAAGGAGAAGAATACAGCGAATTTGTTGACAAATTTGTAGATGCATTGCAAAAAAAATTCCCAGGTATTCTTATCCAATGGGAAGATTTCAGTCGGCAAAATGCTTTTACAATTTTAGATAAATACCGATATAAAATTCCTAGCTTTAACGATGACATCCAAGGAACAGGTTCTGTTGCTTTAGCAGGAATTTTAAATGCCCTGAGATTAACAGATGAACAATTAGTAGATCAACGTTTTGTTATTTATGGAGCTGGTGCTGGGGGCATTGGGATTGCAAGAAGAATTGCCGCCTGTCTTGAAACCAAATACAATCTTTCAAAAGAATCTGCATGCAATTGTATTGCTATTATAGACAGTAGAGGTTTAGTTACTGACAGACGATCTATTCAAGAATATAAAAAGCCATTTGTACTAAAAAAGAATGTTTACAACAAATGGTCTGTTGAAGATTTTGATCAAATAACATTGCTTGAAGTAATAAATAATTTTCAACCTACAGTTTTAATTGGAACCTCGGGTAGAAAAGGACATTTTACTCATGATGTAATAACTGCTATGACAAAAAATACATCTTCTCCAATTATTTTTCCTCTTTCAAATCCAACATCTAATTCAGAGTCAACTCCCCAGGAAATTTACAAGTATTCTAAAGGCAAGGCAATTGTTGCAACGGGATCTCCTTTTGAACCATTTAAATTCGATGGGAAAATAATTACAATAGGACAAGGTAATAACTTTTTTATTTTTCCTGGTGTTGGACTAGGGGTGATAATCAGTAAAGGTAAATATATCAGTGACTCAGTTTTTACAGAAGTTGCTCATACTTTATCTGAATTAACACCACAAAAATTTATTAAAAAGGGAACATTGTACCCCTCTTTTAAAGATATTAGGGAAATTAGCGCTCATATTGCGCTAGCCACAACTCAACAGATTGCCATGGAACAAGAAACCAAAGAGTTTAGTATGGCTGAAATCAAATCAAAGATTTGGAATCCAAATTATCATCCTATAATTAAGATTGTGTAATTTTTAGTAAAATACAACATTCTTTTTCTAAAATTATTATAAAAACGTTTACGTCATATTAATTCAAAAAATAAGATGAGATTCACACTTTTAATATAAGTGTGAATTCGCTAGATATTCTCTGTTTATGCAGTTGGACCTTCAACGGATTCAGGTAATAAGACCTCTCCAATAATGTGAATTACACCATTACTGCATTCAATATCAGCTGTTGTTACTAATACACTATTCACTGTGATATTAGTTCCATCAACGGCAATAGTGATATTACTTCCTTCTAAAGTTGTTACTGTCCCATTTTCTAGGTCGGAAGACATTACTTTTCCACTGACAACGTGATAAGTCAATACCTTTGTTAGATTGTCAACATCTTCAAGTAAATCGGTAAGCCAAGTTTGATTTAATTCTGCAAATGCTTCGTCAGTTGGAGCAAATACTGTAAATGGTCCTTCTCCTTGCAAAGTGCCAACCAAGTCTGCAGCAGTTAATGCAGTGACTAGAGTATCAAAGCCTGCATCAATAGCAGTAGAAACAATATCCATCAATGTTATTTCAATTGCCATGTTATATTCATCTGTAGCACCATCATCATCTTCTACCGTCAGGGAAACGGTAAAAGTTCCGACTTCGCTGAACGTATACATTGGGTTCTGTTCCGCTGAATCTTCTATATCGTCGCCGTTAAAATCCCATGACCAAGATGAGATGTTTCCATCTTCGTCTGTTGACTCGTCCATAAATGAAAATTCAGTACCGATAAACATATTGTCTGATTCATATGAAAATTTTGCTTCTGGTGTCTGATTTTCAGCCTCTTCTACACATCCACTTAATACACCCATTATTAATATCGAACACAAGATGGGTATTGCGATTTTTCTTTTCAAAATATCTCTCTCCTTTATAGTTACCCATAAATTTTATGGTATTCTAAAAGATTGATAATTAAAATGATATTTATATGTTTCGAATTTTTTCGGGAAAAAATCACTTATTCTTTATCCAATTGTAATTTCTAATTTTGCTTGTTTCACCAAAACCACAAGCAGCACATTTTCTTTTTTGAACATGAAAAGCATGTTTGCCACACCGTCTACAGGCAATATGAGTTTTTTTCCCCCCAGATCTAGATGTTGTTCCTTTTGTCATATTATTACCAATTTAAGGTGATATATAAATAATATTGTCCCCTCTTAGAATTACAGTTTCATGTTTGTTTTTTTGATCAGTATTGATTATTTCATCAGTCTTTTTTAACACAAGATTCATGTGTGGAACATCATAACCGTCAAGAGTCCCGTGATATTCTACTCCGTTTCTTAATTCTACCATCACTCTATTGTTCAAACTTGCATGGAGCAATTTCAATGGCTTTTCCATATTTATTCCTAAGGTTCACGGAATAGAGATTTTATATATAATAGTTTGGGCTTTTATTTGGTAAATATTAAGAATAAATGAGATAATAACTTATGTCAATGTCTGGAAAATTAAAAAATCGACATAGGTTAAAACATAAAGAAATTAAACACTTTATTTATGAATTAGAGAATAAATTTGGTGAGGGGATTATAGATATTAAGTCCTCTATAGAAATTGGTAATTTTAATGAGTTTCAACTAATTATTATTAACAATGAAATCGATTTCATGATTATTGACGAGAAAATATTTTTTACTCTAACTGGTTTAAATAAGCACAATCCACCAAAATATTTTGTAGAAATAGACATGGGTGCAGTTGGATTTGTTATAAAAGGTGCAGATATAATGGCTCCAGGTATTGTAGATTCAGATTTGAGTATTGAAAAAAATAATTTAGTTTGGATTCGTGATGAAACCCATCATAAACCACTTGCTATTGGTAAGGCATTAATTAGTGGGGAGGATATGAAAAGTTCAACCAAGGGTAAAGCAGTTAAAAATTTACATTATGTAGGCGATACCTTATGGAATTTTTATAAAAAAAATTAGCAAATACTTAATTTTTAAGTAATTTTGAGATAATGCTCGGAAGTTGTTTTAAGTATCTAGAAAATCTATGGTCATCATGTAAGAACATAACTGTTGCCTCCTGGGCTTTTGCAAATTCTACTACCCATGAGTCTGGTATTACTTCATCTTCAGTACCTCTTAAGATTATTACCTCAGCATCAATTTTATCCTCAAATAAAGTAGGATTAATCATATCTTCTGAAATACTTCTAGGAATATCTTTAAGTTTATCCAAATCAAAATGTGGTGGTATTATTGCAGGATTAAGAAGAATGATTTTTTTTACTTTATTGTTTTTAAAGGCAGTTGATGCAGCAAGAAACCCCCCTAAAGATGAGCCAATTAATATAACGTTTTTATCATCTTTAATTTCATGATAAATTTGTTGTAAACATGATGTTATTATCAAATCTTCAGGTTCACAATTTCGGTATTTTATTACTTTTGCTTGTAATTTGTTTTTAAAAAGAACTCCTTTGTGTCCATCTGGACTTGACTGGTATCCATGAATGTAGTATATTTTAGGGTTGTTATATTTAGTGTTTTTTATCATTGAACATGTAAAAACTTTCCTTTATATATAATGAATGGACAAGCATTAGCACGGTGTTAAATATTGTAACTTCACCATATTTAAAATAATTTACTGTAGTGTAATCTTTGTGGTTGTGTAGGAACATGACATATGTAACTTCTATTACTTCATGACAAGGATTTTATCTAATTTAAAACTTGTGACAAGATGATTATACCATTCAATATCCCGTTGTCCTGAGTATCGTTCCTCTGGATAACTCTCTATTACTGAGTGGTATTTTCCATTGTTGTACCAATGGACATATACAGAGAAGTAGTAGTCAATCTCATGGATATTTCCAGAGGATTGTAAGTTATGATAGAGGAATCGTTTCAGTCCTTTTTGAAAGGCACTTAGTTTCCCCATGGTTTGTGGATGATGAAAACAGGTCCAGATGTGTTTTTCATTGATATTTTCTTGACAGTATTCACAGATGACTTTGTTTTTTCTGCTGAATTGTGATTCATTATCGATTAGGAGGTTGTCATATCTGACCTTCAATAGTTTTTTCATTCCTCGAATAACTGTGGTATCTTTTTGATTTGTAAGTCTTACTGCCTATCCCCGGCGTGAGAAGTCATCTTCCATAGTGAGAAGAGGGATACCGTTAAATTTGGTGAGATCAGCTTGAATTAATCTATTGGGATGACCCCATTCAAAACGTTTCCATTCTTTCTTTGCACGTTTTTCTGATTCTATAATACCTAGTCTTACCAGTATTCTGGAGACAGTTCGAGGATTTACTCGTTCTGTTTTATTTTGGTTTGCCTGGCTGATATTGATGATTTGAGCTAAGTGAAAAGATCCAAATCCGGTTTTTTCTCTTACTTGTACAACAAGATCTTCAAGTTGTTTAAGTGTTTTATTTGGACTGTTATGTGGTCTTTTTGATTTATTTCTAAGTCCAGTTATTCCTTCATCTTGGTATCTTTTGATCAGACGTCTGAAGTGACGCATACTGATACCCAGCTCTTGAGATGCTTTCTCTCTGATGATGTTGTTCTTTGAGTATACAGCTCTAATTACAACATGGTATCTTTGTTTTACGTATTCTGGTTCATTTTGTAAGAGTTGAATGTGTTTCTTTTTCTGATAGGTTTCTCCATAGTAGATATACATATGTCCAACCTTTTGAAGTTATCATGAATATCATATGATAACAACAGAAAGGACATATGTCCTGTCCTAACAAATAATTTATAAAAAGAGTAGATGCATTATAAAATTGTATAAGAACAATAATTTTTTCCATCTAATAATAAATTTTGTAACCCTAGAACAATCATCTTAAAATCCAATAAAAAGCCTAAATATTAAAAAAATATTTAAGTAAAATTAATATTTGATTGTAAAAGTGTCAGACATTTAACGTATTCTCCAATCTAATTTTATTTTAGCTATTTAAACATCCAAGACAAATGTTTATAAAGAGAAATATATTTTAGAATATTGGTAAAAATTTTAGGATGAGTGTTTTAATGGGAATAGGAAGCAGAATTTTTGGCGAGAAAAAAACAGGCACATCAGAGGGATATATAGATCTAGAAAAATATGTTGATACTTCACAAGATAAAAATATTTCTGCTAGTATGCATGTTGGTATTGGTGAAATACAAAGATATGAAGACATAAAGAAATTCTCAGATTATGTTTATAGTGGAAATGTTCTAATTCTAGATTTTTCACCGATTTCTGATGAGGAAGTTATTTTAAAAAGAATAACCAATGAACTTCGTAGAATAACAAATGATATTGGAGGAGACATTGCAGGCATTGGTAATAATCTTATGATAGTCTCTCCAGGTGGAGTAAAGATAGATAGGCGAAAAATAAGAGGAAAATTCGCTTAATTTTTTTATTTTATTATTCTTTTATCTGGATTTTTTCCTAAAAGTACTACTTTTGAATCTGGTTTTTCCATAATATTGTCATACCCAATTACTTGTGCGAGTTTATTGCTGAAATTTTTAACCTTATTGTGAGAAGGCATATTTGATAAATTCATTCTTCTTCTGGAATATCCAACAAAAACATATCCCTTTGATTCAACAAATAATGGCATTGCTTTGGTGTCCAATTTTTTATAATCCTTAAGATATTTTTCATCCATATTCCATTGATCAACTAGGGTATGACGAATAACAGTTCTGGTATCAAGAGAAGGAAGAAGTTCTAATGTTTGATTCAATTTTTCCCATCCTTTGGAGATAAGTGGAGAACATAATTTTTTGTATACCTCCTTATTTGGCGCTACAACTGAAACATATAATTGTTTGGGTAGGGGATTTAATTTTTCAATTAACTCTGGCGTGGTTCCATTTGTTACAAGAAACGTTGTGATTCCTTTTTTATGACATAATTCAAAGAATTGGCCAAGTTTTGGATATAAGGTTGGCTCACCTGATAAAGAACATGCAAGCATATTTGGAGAATTTGCTTCCTCCCATTTTTTTTGATCACATCTTGAGTCACCTTTGAAGCCCGTGATTAACTTTTTTTGAGCTTCAATTGTATTGTTGAGGATGAATTCTGGGTCATCTACATCTTTAAGATTTTTTTCAGTAAAAGTCTGAAATCTCCAACAAAATAAACACATTTGAGTACACTGATTTATTGTTGGAGTCATTTGTAAACATCGATGTGACTGAATACCATAGAATGTTTGTTTGTAACATTCCCTATCAAATAAGAGACTCTGCCTCATCCAGTGGCATAGTTTTACCCCAGAATGTTTACCAACAATAGCATAGTGTTGTTTTTTAAGGATTGTTTTTAATTCAGGATTCATATCAGAATTATAAAATCATATTATTATATCTTATATACATTACGGCAATTTTGAAAAAATATAAAAAAATTATCACTAAAAAATATAAAAAAAATTTTTTAACAGGCGAAATCTTCTATGTCAAGATAAATATTTTCATTAAAAATTATTGACATCTTGCATAGATGACAAATTCCTTGTTCATCATTTGGATGTAAATTGCCTCCACAAACAGAACAATACCTATTCATTTTTTTTACCATTCTCCAGTTGAGATTAATGAATGAATATAGATATAAGCATTACATATATTAATTTATTTAATAATTTCTTTCAAATATTAAATAATTTGTATGGAAAATATTGTGTTTTATATTGCCAGATTTCAATAAAATCACAAAATATTGATGAAAAAAGGGGAAAAAACCTTTAATAATAAAATATATATACAATTTAAACCAATATAATAAAATAGTTAAAAGATACAATGTTTATATTGGTAAAATAAATATTAAATATACTGGGGGTCATTTATGGCAAAAGATAAGCTGACTATACATGTTTTAGTTTCATTAATGATAATTTCTATCATGTCATTAAGTGTAATACTTACGCCTGTTATTGCAGATTCAAGTCGAATTTTTGATAGTGGTTTTGATAGGGGAGTTTCTTGGTCACCAAATATCCCAATAAAAAAAACTACATTTGTTCAAATTGATGAGGAGGGATACACAGATGATTATGCCTATCTTGCGGCTATACCCACATCAATTTTTTATGACAAGGATACTAAAAAGATTTTCTCAAATCCATTGCTTTACTATCAGGACGAGTTTACTCCTGAAAAAGAAAAAGAACGTTCACTAAATGCTTATCAAGGAATTCATTATTTCATGGAAGATTGGATGGCATATTGTAATGGTTATTTAGACCAAATGACTTTGATAAACGTTCCAAAAAACAAGATGGATACTAATTGGAGAGCAAAGAACTACTCTTTAATTCAAAGCGATAACCCATGTGATATTGCTTGTCAATTATCTTTACATGACTGGTCATATTCTAAAGATGCAGTTGTTGCAGTGATTGAAGATAAGCCTGAAGAACAACCAGACAATAAAACAACCGGAACAATACAAAGAACACTTGAAGGTAAAGAAATCATTCAAAAACATTTTGATGTACCCCAAACTAACGAGAAATATCCAATATATAATGAATTTACAGTTCCAACCGATTACAAATTCGTTAAAGTTAGATCATGGTATCCTAGCTTTTACATGGACTTTGGAATCCCTGGTTTTGAGGGAATAATAAACATGTCAATTCCTGCAGGTGATAGAGATATTCAGGTGTATTGTGATTACAATGGACAATGGATGATGTCAGGAATATCTAGTGCTTGGAATGCAAAAAGTGGTATGGACGTTGATAAAACATCAGTTTATGTTTACAACAGTGGAAAATGGAGTGTTGCTCTAACGGATGTTCCAACAAAATCAACAAATTTAGATGCTTTGGAACCTGAACAACCTTACATAGATTCAGGTCTTGAGGTTCAAAAACACAGAAGTGGTCTTCTAGTTAATTGGGGCAGATTTGGAACATTTATTGAAATTTTAAGAAATATTAGAAAAGTTACTTATCAAATTGATGTTGAAATGTATCCTGGTTTAGTAGTCGAGATTCCAGATTCACCTCCTTACGGGTGCAGAAATGCAATTTTTGAATTAGAATGGAATAATCCTTCTGTTGATTTAGGTTTGTCACTAATAGGTCCTAGTGGAGAAGAAATTCTTTCAACTCGTGAGCCTGGTGTTTCGTCAAAATGTTCATTTCCTTTAGACCATGAATCAGATGCAGTTCCGTTGGGTACTGAAAATGATTTACGACTTGAAAAACTTGGAGAGTGCCTCCCTGGTGAAAAATATTCAATATGTGTATTTGCTATGAATGAAATAAAATCATCAACTGATTTTACACTTAAATATTCATGGGAGCAGAATTTTACCAAAAAGGAAGGAGATTGTCTCGCCTCAGCTACACAAGGGTCGATTCTTGCTTCAACTCTAAATGCACCTCTATTATACACAACTTCATCCGAACTTTCAGATTATACCGTTGATAGTTTGTATAAACTCGGGGTAGAAAATGTATATTTGTTAGACCTTGGTGAATACCTTTCATCAAGTGCAATAGATCAAATAGAAAATATTGCAGAAATAGAACAGCATTTTACCTATTATGATGAAATATATGAGTATATAACAAATTTAACAAATAGAAATGATGTTATCTTTTCAACAATAGATCCCTACAGCTATTGGTATGTTGGAGATTTAGAAGTTGCCGGAGAAATGATGGGTTCCCTTGCAATAGGACCTGCTGCGTATATTGCGGCTCATCATGGAAGCCCTGTTTTTATTACTGATGTTCATCCAGAATTGTCTTCTGCTGTAATTTGGCACAACGAATTTTGGCAAAGACATCCTGATGGTTACTCTAAATTACCTACTGTATCCGAAATGTACTTAACAGGTAAAAGAGTGTATGATTTTGTTAAAGCAAAAGGATTTGACAAAGAGGGCGAAGAGACAATAATTACCGTAGCAGGACAATTTGACATTGGATTGCCATGGGATAGAGTATTTGTTGGCAAAGGTAAACCAGGAAGATTTATTGGCTCACCTACTGATTTATCAGTTTGGATTGCTAAAACAGTTTTCTATCCACAACTTGTATTTGAAAATCCTGCATTGGAAAATCCAAATGGCTACAATCTGATTAATGGAAGCAGCAGTTCAAGACGAACTATATTAAGTAGAGGAAAAATTGGATTGAAAATAACAAAGCCCTCTCAAGAAGAAATGTTTACTTATCCTGTTCTTGATACATTGGTCTGCTACAATCATAAATTCAATACTAGAGCAAGTGATTATTGGGGATTTACATATGCATGTGCTAATGGAGAAATACCTGGGGAAAGTCCAACAGGGGCGCCCATTGATGATGGAGTTATGTTGGCTGTTAATGGACAAGAAGGATCATTTTTACCAGATATGAGTGGATCAGAAGTTCAACCTTTTTACTTAAGACAGGGTGGATATGATCCAGTTTTTTCCACAAATTTTAATGCAAACGTGTATAATCTAAACCAAGGGGTTCTATTATGGCTTATCAACACACATGGTGCACCATTAGACGGTGGTATGTTGATGTTTTGGGATGTTAAATCAGAAAATCCTAATGGTGGATATCCTCCAATTCCTCTTGCAGGTTACTCTAAAGAGGAAAACCCATGGCGAGGATATGAATGGTTAATGGGTTCAACAGATGAACCTGATACAATGACAAGTGAGATACATGGAATTTTACCAGCTTTAACTGGGAATCCTAATCCAAAGGGTACCAGGATCTTTTCTACTGCTCTTGATTGGGCTGCTGCTAAAAGACCTATTCGTGACATTATAGGTAAAATTGCCAGTTTTCCAATAATTAACCTGTTTACCCCTGAATGGTTGCAAAATACACAGGACTATTATGATGGGGTAATAATAACTGTTTTATTAGGACGATTTGGTACCAGTTGGTATAATGGGACACAATTTGATGATGCATTAGGAAATATACATTCAACTGGTATTAGCAGTGTTGCTTGTCTTCCTGCAGGTAAATATTTACAATTGGCATTGATGAGACATGGTTCGGTATTTCAAATTATGGACCCATGGGCGACCTCATGGTATTCTGATGTTTGGCAAAATGGTGTACCAAGGGGTATTGCTTTGGGCCAAACTATAGGTGAAATTTACTCCGAAGGTATTAGCAAAGTTGGAATCTTGTATATAACTGAACCTCCTCAATGGTGGTGGGATCAAGCAGAAAATGTATGTTTGTATGGAGACCCTGACTTAAGGATTTGGGTTCCCAGTCAAGAATTTGATATCAATGGAAACAATCATTGGACAACTGAGGAAGTAGAATCTATTAGATACAATGAGGCAGAAGGTCTTGTTATAAGTGGCCATACTCCTTTTGGGCCTGATAACTATCCAAATGAAAGAAATCCAGTATCACTGTTGGAACAAATAATGTGGTTAGTAGTTATTGTAGCAATTATTTCAATAATTATTTTAGCAATTGTATATCTAACAAAAAGAAAACGTTAATACAAATCAGATATTTTCTTCATTTTTTTCTTTTTAATTATTTTTAACGGTAAGTTTTTGAAACACTACAGGATTTCCCAATGGAAATTAAATGAAGATTGATCCATGGAGTTCAACTACTTATCAAGATTATTCTAGACTTCGCGATGAATTTGGAATTCAAGAGTTTACAGATGATTTATGGAATGATTTACCCCATCCACATAGACTTTTACGAAGAGGAATAGTCTTTGGACACAGAGATTTTCAATTAATTCATGATTCGGTTGTAAAAAACAAGCCATGGGCAATTCTTACAGGGCTAATGCCCTCTGGAAAAATGCATCTTGGTCACAAGATGGTAATAGATGAAGTCATTTACTATCAAAGCATTGGAGCAGATATTTTTATTGCTGTAGCAGATGTAGAAGCCTTTGCAACAAGAGGATACACCCTTGAAGAAACAAAAGAGATGGCTTTAAATGAATACGTTCCCAATTATATTGCACTAGGATTAAAACCAGAAAAATGTCACATTTATTTTCAATCAGAAAATTCAGATGTTAAGGATTTGGGTTATATTTTAGGTAAAAAGGTGAATTGGTCACAGATGATTGCTACCTATGGTTTTGATGGTTCAACAAATATGACACATATTTTTTCACCTTTGTTACAAACTGGAGATATTCTTCATGTACAGCTTAAAAAATATGGTGGTATTAGACCAACCTTGGTACCTGTTGGTGTCGATCAAGATCCTCATATAAGGTTAAGTAGAGATATTGCACAATCCCATCGTCTTTACAATGTTATTGTTACTAAGGATAACAAGATAGGTGTTTTTGTTAAAGTTGATAAAAACATTGAAAAATTACTTGATAATGCTGAACAAGTCCTAAATGATTTGAATTTTTCACAGTTAAAAAGAATAAATGATTATAAGGCAATATATATATCTGAGGCAAAAGAACATGATATTCCCTTAATCGATGAGCAACTAGCAAAATCTGAACATAATTTTAATGGGTATGGGTTTATTCAACCATCTTCTACTTATCATAGATTTATAACTGGTCTTACCGGTGAAAAAATGTCTTCCTCCAAACCTGAAAGTGCCTTATTTTTAACAGATTCAATAATAGATGCTAAAAAGAAAATAATGAATGCTAAAACAGGTGGTGCCGTTACTTTAGAAGAACAAAAAAAATCTGGGGGCAAACCCGGTGAATGTATGATATATGAACTTTTTTTATATCACTTAATTGAAGATGATATAGAACTTAAACAGATATATGATTCATGTACACAAGGAAAACAAATGTGTGGAAATTGTAAGAAATATGCATCAGATTTAATGGAAAAATTGTTAAATATTCTATCTGATAAAAGAGAAAAAGCAAAAGATAAAATTAAAGATTACTTTTAAAAAATATTTATTTTGAATTAGAATTTAATTATTAAAAAATGACAAATGATATATTTTTAAAGAGGTAAACAATTTAATATTTTACTATTTGAAAATTACTAGGAGAGATTGGGAAGTGAAATCAAATAGAAAATTTATTGGTGATGATTATAAAGCAGTATCTGCAGTAATTGGTGTTATTTTAATGGTTGCAATAACTGTAGCTGTTGCTGGTACTATTTATTACTATATAAGTGGACTTTCAGATTTACCGGTAAAACATACATCATCTTTGTCAATGAATGTTTATTCAAGAGATGATTTAAATAATGAGACTATATGGTTTGTTTCAGGTTTGTCTGGAGCGGCAATAAAAGACGGTTCTTATGAAACATCACTTGTTAATCAAAATGGAACAAGAGATTTTGGTGCAACTATTGTAAAACAAGAAACAACTGGAGATGGTTATGTTAATACAGGAGATACTTTTATAGTAACTGCATCTCAAGATGGTTATTATATTTTTATATTAACAGATAAATCAGGTGGTTCGGCAATTTTCAAGAGTAGCTTAAGTAAATACTGACTAATAATAATTGATTTTTATTAAAAATTTTAAATATTGTCAATAAAAATTCATTTTTTAGGAAGGATTTATATAAACAATTAGGATATTGAATCATGGGGAAATGAATAATGAAGAAGAAAAATATTGTAATTGGATTGATAATGTTATTATTGATACCAAGTCTATCAATTATATCAACTGTAGATGCTGGTGAGGTTGAACAAGGATATTTTAATGCTGAATTAGGTCGAAAAGGTAATGAAATACCATTTGTTATTCTTGACGGTTCTTATCAAGTACGAAGTCGATTTTTTACCGTTAAAGGAACAGCTGAAACAGAAAAGCATTCAGGTCGATTCAAAGGTGTATTTAAAGATAATTTCTTTATTCTAAAAACCTCTTTAAGAGGAATTACAATAATTGGAAAATACAGATTTGATTCCGAATATCAAGATTTCACCGGAATCTGGATTGGACGAGGTACTCCCTTTAGAGGTTGGATTACTGGAACGTTTGTTCCAAATTAAAATAAATAATTCCAATTTATTTATTGACCCTTTAATAAATATTTTATCTGTGTTATAACATAAAAGATAAAAATAATTTATAATCAAAAAGAAATGTGATTTAAGATTAAAAAAACCATAAGATGTTTAACATTATCAACAGAAATTGCTCTTTACAGCAATTAGGTATCTAACTAAAACCAACAGTTTCACGATATGCTGTAGTAAAAAATTTATCATTCTTTATTATGTCAACTTGATTCTTTACCTCAAGTTGATTGTTCTTTTCTAGATAAAATAGATTGATTATTTCAGGTAAATATTCTTCTTAATTTCTATATTCTTATAATTGGTTAAAAAGTCAATAAAATTGTTGAATGTTTTATTCTCCATCTTTTGGATTTTATCAAAACAATCATATATTATTTCAAATCGATTATTTCTATTAGGTAAAAATATATTCATAACTTGTTATTTTACTGAAATTGTTAAATGTTTAGTCTTTCTCATCTTATCCTATTGCTCTACTAGTTTTTTACTTAAAAGGAGGTGAAGAAAGTACGGTATTTGTTGAACTAACAATTATCCAATCAACAACAGTTGTAAATGAGACAATCACCAATAATGTAACGATTGTTATCCCACCAATGATTGCCTTCTTTTTTCATTTCTTCCCCAATTACTTATAATGAATGGGGGAAAGAAGTGCAGTACCCTGCTAATACTTAACATTTATATACTAACTCATTGATTAGAATATATAAGAGAGGGAAGAATTATGAAAAAAATACTTGTACTTGTAACACTAATGATTGTAGGAGCTTTATTTTTTAACTGTTTTGTTTTAGCAGGTAATATTGTGAAACAAGACCTACCTAATGAATATTGTACAATAAATAATGATTTCAGGGCGGAATTAATAAATTTATTCAAAATCGGTGTAGATCAGATACCACTAGAAGTAATATTTAATTGGGACATATTGGAAGAGGATAATCAAGTTTATATACTATTTTCTCTAGAAGTTCTTAATGAAACAAGTAATATTGATAGAATAGAGTTTTACATAAATGATGGTTTATATCAAGAAGCGGTTGGTGATGGACCAACATACGAATTTGTAATAAATTGGTTCAAATCTATTAAATGGTGTACCTTTACTTTTATAATTTACGACGATGTTGGTTACAATATAAAGATAGAATTAAGACCTATACAAGTTTTGCTTATCGGAAGAATTAAGAATCTTACTACGTTCAATACCTTAAATTATTTATATGTGTTTAACTCGGTGAATCTAAAAATTTTACAATTTCGCCCATTTTCATACGGTATTTATAACTCCGGCGAAAAGCTTGCAGTGGTTTCTCCGAGATGCAAAATCATAACCAACAAATTTATTTTCGGATTCTCTAGAATTCTATTTGGGAAGGTAACTGAAAATTATCCAATGTTTTAAATTGGGAATAAAATATTTAATACGTATTCTACATATTAAGTGTCAGAGTAAGATTTTTTCCATGTTTTTTATATTTTAGTTGTGCTATCGGATTTTATATATAAAAAAATCGTTTTTCTAGAGAATTTACTTTTTTGCAGGTAGAAAAAATTGACATTCAATAAATAATTTAATTAACTTGTTTTCTCTGTTAACTTTGCCTCTATCCAAGGAAAATCGGTGAAAAGATGATCCGAATTTGACGACATAGAGGTAAAACGGGCTCCTGGTATATCCCTAAGGAGCCCATTATAAAAAATCTGATGAAATTATAATTTTTAATGTAATTTCACATGGGTTTTCATTTTTCTTAAATAATACCAACTTTTATAATATCATTTTTGTTGCAGTTGTATGGGATTTTTATGGTTGTAAATATTGAGAGACTATTCTCAAAAAAAGCAAAGATGTTAAGAGCATCTGAAATAAGGGAACTTCTAAAAATAACTCAGATTCCAGATATGATTTCATTTGGTGGAGGTCTCCCTAATCCATCGGCATTTCCAGTTAAAATTATTCATCAATGTATTGATAGTATATTTAAAAGTGATATAACAAATGCTCTTCAATATGGTACAACTGAAGGTTTACCGGCTCTTAGAGGAGTCCTTGCTAAAAGAATGAGAGATAAAAAAAATATTAATTGTGAATTACACGATATTATTGTTACCTCTGGTGCGCAACAAGCCTTGTTTTTATCTGCACTTTGTTTTTTAGATCCTGGGGACACATATTTATCTAGTGTACCAACCTATCTAGGCGCTGTTCAGGCATTTAGTGCATTTGAAGCAAACTGCGAATCTATTCCAATGACAAAAGTAGATATTGATATTGATTCATTAAGAAGAAACCTTGAAAGATTACATAGAACAGGTATAAATCCTAAATTCCTTTATACCGTGTCCAATTTTCAAAATCCTTCTGGGGAGACTTTGTCCTTGTCTCACAGAAAAGAACTACTTGAAATTGCATCAGAGTATGATTTTCTTATTATCGAGGATGACCCATATGGTGAACTTATTTTTGAAGGAAAATCAATACCTCCAATAAAAGCATTTGATAAAAAGGGCAGGGTTATTTACATTAGTACTTTTTCAAAAATCCTAGCACCTGGATTTAGATTAGGATGGGCAGTTGCTTCCAAGGAGATATTGGACAAGTTGGTTCTTTCAAAGCAAGCAGCTGATTTATGCACAAATATTTTTAGTCAATATGTTGCCTATGAATATGTTAATGGTGGCTACCTAGACAAACAGGTTGTAGAAATAAAAAATTTGTATAAAAGAAAACGAGATTTGATGATAATGGCCTTAAATAAGTATTTCCCAAAAGATGTTAAATGGACAATACCTCAAGGAGGTATGTTCATCTGGTTAACACTTCCAAAAAAGATTAACACAAATTTAATGTTGCAAAAAGCTATAGCTAAAAAAGTTGCTTATGTTGCAGGCGATGCTTTTTATCCTGATGGGGGCAATTATAATTCGATGAGGTTGAATTTTTCATTTTCTGATGATAAAAATATTGAAGAAGGAATTCGTCGATTAGCAAATGTAATTAAAAATGAAATATCATCTACGTACAATAACGAACCCGTGTTACAACAAGGAGTTTAATTATTAGCTCTAATCAGTAATAAAAAATATTGGAATATCCTTTGGAATTAGTTTTTTCTTTTTTAATTCCTTGTTGTTAGTTTGATTAATGTTTATCATATAATTTCCTATATTATATATTTACTAGAAGTAATATTTAAGGCTTATGTTTGACCAGTATCGTTTGACCAAAATAATCAAATATTTAAGGAATTTCAATTGGAGCAATAAATTCTCTATCTGCTTCTAAAACATTTACAATTTCTTCATCCTTTAAGCCCAATGGTAAAAGTTGAGTTTGGATGATTTCCTTTAATTCTTTATATGATGTTGCAACCATGAAAATAGCTATTCTTTTAACTCCAGATATGTGGTAAACTCTAAGTACATTTTTAACTTTCTTAATTTTTTCAGTAACAGCATCAAGATTTGAAGGAAGAACTGGATTGCTATAGATAATTGCGAAAAAATTGAGCCCAAGCGCTGTTTTATTTATCAAAGTAGTGTAGCCTTGTATGATTCCAAGTCTTTCCATAGCTTTAATTCTGTCTCTAATTGTAGTTTCTGATCTTTTCAAATTTTGGGCGATTTCTTTGTATGACATCCGTCCATCTTTTTGAAGAAGAAACAATATTTTTTTGTTTATATTATCTATCTTCATAATTTTTAAGTAGGGAATTGATTTGATATAAAAAAATCTATGGGCGATAATCTTATCTTTTACTCATTATTAAAAAAATCATTACTAAAGCCCTGTCATATCTGTTGAATAACGTTTTTTGTCAATATACCTAAAGATTGTAATCCTCTTAAACCCTTTTTTGTAAGTAAAAGATTATCTTCCCCTTTTTTAATTATCCATTCTTGCTCTATAAGTAAATCAGTAATTAGATTTCCCAGGGGAGACCCAGCATGTTCATGATAAATTCCATGATGTTTTTCATGACAACTTGTAAATGTTTTTGGGTTAGTCGAACTAATTTTTTCTAGTTGCACTCCCATAATCTCCAGTTCTTCCCATCCTTTCTCTGTTATATAGTATTGTTTTTCACCATCTTTTTCTATCCATTTTTCTCTTAATAGAAATTCAAAAATTGCCTCCCCTATAATACCTCCGATGTGATCATAACAATAAGTTACAATTTTTCTATTATTCAATTTTTTCACCCCCTTGGGTATGAATACATGCTAAATTTTTCTAATTTTTAAATTATAAAATATCAAATAATGAAGGGGAAGAAATAATGAGTAATTGTAAGAGGAGATGTTAAACAAAACAAATTTTTTCTAATATTCTTCCAAACCTTCTTACAAATTATTTTTAAACCATTTAATGAAATTACACAATTTTCCTTCATGATTCATCTTCAATTTTTTTAATTTATAATGCCTGTTTGTTATTTTAATTTCAAATTAAATGAATATATTAAAATTGGTAGTGATTTCCACGGAAAAATACAAATAAATACTATAAAAGCAAGCTTAAAATTGATATAAGTTAATTTTTTTAATTATTGGGTATGGGAAATTATTGATGATTAACAATGATATTAGAAAGATAAGAAGACTCAAAGATTACAACATTAGAAGCGAATTTAACTATCCATATTATCATGATCAAAAAATCGATTATGATATTTTCAATTTCCTTTTAGGAAAATATGAAGAAAAAGGACAAAATTTCTTTTTTAGGGTTTCACAACTCCCATTTCCCAGTATTTCAGGACAAAGGGTGGGTGCAGCTTTGAGACGTATTAGCAAAAATAATAATTTTGTAGAAAGATGGAACAATGGAAAAATAACCGTTTGGCATACGAAATTTAATGGTTAATTGAGTAAAATTCATAATTAATTTGTCCTTACATATATTAAAAAATGGAGATATTAACGTTTATAATAACTCTAAGAAAAGGGGAGAGGGGTAGGTAAAATCGTCTAGGAGCGATGAGGAGTTATTTAGTGAGGAGGGATGGGATAAACTTCAATTATTAACCTAATCAATGCTCCCAATTACCTAGCCCTATATTTGTAATCACATTAAAATATTTAAAACTATTTAGAAACATTTAATAATATGTAAATTTATTTACATAATAATGCAAGTCAGTAACGGAAATAGTAAAAATGTGACCATAAGTCTTGATTCTGAAAATTTGAAAATATTGAATAAATTATGTAAAATTGAACACAGAAAAAGAAACAATCAAATTATACATATGATGAATTTTTATATTAAGAGAAATGATTTAAAGATATAGGCAAATAATAAAAAATTTATCTTAACTGCCTTATATTATAGCATATACAGAAAAAACAAGTATTCTCCATGATATTTGCATATATTATAATTGGATAATTTAAAATATATCTAAAAAATTGAATTTTTATTTTCATAAATAAAAGTTCTAAAGGTTTTTATATAATGAAATCTTATATTTACATAACTCGGAAGATGAAATTATATGAGAATAAAAGTAATACTGTTGTTTGTTACAATAATAATTACGGTTGGATTTTTAGTAGGATGTACGGAAACCAACAATAAAAAACCTGGTGAGGAAAGTAGGTTCGTTGGTACTTGGAAATCTGAAGACAATCCTAAAATAATTCCTGTTACTCTAGTACTTAACTCTGATGGTACATCCTTAGTAAGTGATATGAATGGTACATGGGAACTAAAGGATGGACAACTAATAGTAATATTAGGTAATAATGATCTTGTTTCTGTTTTTGATTATTTTTTCACTGAAGATGATACAGTTTTGCATCTGAGATTGTCTGGCAAAGAGGAATTTAATATCTACTTCAGACAACTAGATTAAGATATTTTGGATTTATTAAAATAACGTCAAGATGATTTATAAATAATTACCAGTTACGTTCCAATATTGTGGTGAATCTTAATATAATGAAAAAAAAGGCCTGGTTGTTAATTTTTATATTAATTATTACCGGTTGTTTAAGTGGGTGTTTACAGAAAAATGGAAATTATAATGATATTGACTCTGATGGGGATGGTTATACAGATGATGTAGATGTATTTCCAAATAACGCTTCGGAATGGAAAGATACTGATGGGGATGGATATGGGGATAATTCTGATTCCTCTCCATATGATCCTGAGAAATGGAGTAATGAACCAAAAGATAATAGCTTGGGGGAAATGGGTGGATTGCATTATGTTTTTTGGAATTTTGACACACCTTATTTCAACAGCCTTACAATAAATTTAACTATACTTTATGAACCAGACAACAGAGATGGATTGTATTTTCAAATGTATCAAGCAACGATAAATGGGGTTGGATTTTTCTTTGGATTACAAACTAGAATGTACAATCCAATTAAACATATAGTTGGAAAAGGAATCCTTTTTTCAAGATGGGAAACTAAAAATCTATCTAATGTAAAAACAGTAGAAGAGGGTTGGTCAGAAAACGATGATTATGAAGGAGATTTTGTGGGAATAAGAAAGTTATATGATTGGTCCAATCATAGTTACCAATTTAAATTGCAATATATTGAATCAGATGATGTTGGAGATTGGTATGGAGTTTGGATAAATGATCTAGATGAATCAACCCAAGAATTCCTTGGATCAATCCGCTTTCCTATTACTTCATCTAACAAAACAGGAATATCAGATGGCGGAATTACTTGGACTGAGTTATATTATAAAAAGGTCGAACTTACACCTATACCCACTTGGCATGTTTCAATCGATGGAATTCATGTAACAGACAATAAAATCCCTGCTAAATCAGCAACATCTTCATACTCTGATATTAATCACACTGATATTTGGTATGATGAAATTACTAAGAAAATACATTTAACTATGGGCCCTAATGTCGAAAGAAAGCATGAGCAAGGCAAGTTGTTTTAATTACCCATAAATGATATTTAGAATAAGTTTGAATAACCCAATGAACATACAGTTTAGAGCAATAGGTTTTAACAGATATATAATATTTGCAAATTATCTGATAAATCTAAAAATAGATGAAATAACTAATATATCTATTAGTAATTATTGAGCGAATTAATGTTTAGCCAACAACCGATAGATCAGTATAATGTAACATAAGAATAGGAGGAAAAAAGAGTATGATGAAATGTTTGGAATGTAGTTATACAACTACTGACAATGATAAAAAATATTGTCCCTATGACGGATCAGAACTAGTTGAATCAGATACCCCTACTGAAGATCAAGAATCATTTAAATATAATGAAGAATACGAAGATGATAATTAATAGAAGTATTTGTCTTTAGCTATAAGAAGAGTATAATCCATCTTCTGATGCAATTTTTTCAAATTTTTCATTAATTTTTCTCTGTTCTGATTTATAAGATTGTCTTAAGTATTGAAGTGTATTTTCAGAAGTTGAGGCTTTTCCTTTTAATGGCATAGTAATACCTAAATCATTACCTTTTATGCCCTCTTCAAGTATTTTCTGTGGGCGGACACCTTTTTGAATATTTTTTAAGATCTTACCAATGTTTCCTTGAATAATTCCAAAATCTCCTGATTTTTCGTTGATTTTCTGTTCGATATCATCATCAATATTACGTGCGATTTTCGCTCCAATTCCTTTTACTTGAACTGGATTTTTTTGATATTCTTTTAATAAATAAATACCTACATTTGGATTAAAAATATAATAATCGGTTGAAGCTAATTTATGGTCCTTTCCAAATGCAGCTTTCCAACCATCGGGATATTTTTTTGAATCTCTAATTATATCATTTAATATTTCATTTCTTGTTTTATTTTTCATCTAGAGTATCCTAGTACTTAATATTTAATGTAGGTATTATATTTACTGATATTATTTATCCTTTTTATCATCATCTTTTACTTTGAAATCTGCATCTATTGTATTATCATCGCCTGAGGGTTTTCCCTGCCATGATTCTTCATTTTTTGAAGCATTCGCAGCATGCTGTTGAGCTTCTTGTGCAGCTTGTTGATAAATTTTAGCTGATGCATTTTGTAAAGCTTTGGATAGTTCATCGGATTTTTCCTTTATTTTGTCAATATCATCGCCTGTAAGTGCCTCTCTTAATTGTTTTAATGCCTCCTTAATGCTCTTTTTATCCTCATCTGAGAATTTGTCTTTTAACTCTTCCATTGTTTTTTCGGTACTATGAACTAAGACATCTGCATTGTTTCTTATTTCGACTTTTTCTTTTCGCTTTTTATCCTCTTCTTCATGTTCTTTTGCTTCGTTTTTCATTTTTTCTATTTCTGAATCAGATAACTTTGTTGAACCAGTAATTCTTATTGATTGTTCTTTTTTTGTCCCTAGATCTTTTGCACTGACATTTAATATTCCATCTACATCGATATCAAAAGTAACCTCTATTTGTGGAATACCTCTAGGAGCTGGAAGTATACCATCAAGATGAAAGCGCCCTAGACTTTTATTATCAGCAGCCATAGATCTTTCCCCTTGTAAGACATTTATTTCAACACTAGATTGATTATCAGCCGCTGTCGAGAATATTTGGCTCTTTTTAGTAGGAATAGTTGTATTTCTATCAATCAATGGTGTAGAGATTCCACCAAGGGTTTCAATACTAAGAGTAATTGGAGTAACATCTAGTAAAACAATATCTTTGTCTATATCTCCTGAAAGTACTCCTGCTTGAATTGCAGCACCCATAGCAACACATTCCATGGGGTCCACATCACGCTTTGGTTTCTTTCCAAAAATCTCTTCTACTCTTTTAATTACCAATGGAATTCTTGTGGTACCACCTACAAGTACAATATGATCAATATCCGAGGGTTTTAATTTTGCATCTTTTAGGGCTTGTTTGCATGGTTTTTCGGTTTTATCTACAATTGGAGATATTATTTCCTCGAATTTCGCTCTAGTTAGTTTCATTTCTAGATGTTTTGGTTCATTATTAACAACAGTTAGATAAGGTAGATTTATCTCAGTTTGAAGGGTTGATGAAAGCTCCATTTTTGCCTTTTCGGCAGCTTCTAAAATTCTTTGTAGTGTTTTTGGATCCTTGCCAATATCAACACCATTTTTCTTTTTGAAATCTTGAGCAATATAGTCAACAATAGCTTGATCCATATCAGAGCCACCAAGTTGAGTGTCACCATTTGTCGACAATACTTCAAATACGCCTTCTCCAACTTCCATTAATGTAATATCAAAAGTACCACCACCAAAGTCATAAACAGCAATTTTATGGTCCCCTTTTTTGTCAAGGCCGTATGCCAAAGATGCAGCGGTAGGTTCGTTTATTATTCGCTTTACATTAAATCCTGCAATTTTTCCAGCATCTTTTGTTGCTTGGCGTTGGTCATCATTGAAATATGCAGGAACGGTAATAACTGCATCAGTAATTTTTTCACCTATAAAATCCTCTGCATCTTTTTTTATCTTCTGTAAAATAAACGCTGAAATCTGTTCTGGAGTGTATTGTTTTCCTCTTAATTTTACCTTTTCAGCAGTTCCCATTTTTCTCTTTATTCTTAAAGCAGTTCCTTCAGTATTTGTAACTGCTTGCCTTTTTGCAGCTTCACCAACTAGCATTTCACCATCTTTGGTAAACGCAACTACTGATGGAAAGTATGGTTGACCTTCAGAACTTTTTACAATAGTTGTTTTACCTGCTTCAATAAAAGCTGCTTCAGAATTTGTTGTTCCTAGATCAATTCCAATTATTTTTCCCAAATTTTTCACCTCAAATTTTCTTTCTTTTTAGCAACAATAACCTGGGAAGGTCTCAAGAGTTTATCACCTATGGTGTAACCCTTTTTTACTTCCTCAATTATTGTGTCACTCTCACAATCATTTTTTTCTAAAGTTGTAACAGCATGGTGAAGCTCATGATTAAATGATTTTCCCATGCAATCTATGTATTTCACTCCTTCTTTTTCAAGGAAGTTATCAAGATTATTAATCATTAATTTTATACCCTCACTAGGATTTTTATCCTCATACGCTTTTCTTAATATCTCACTTAAATCAATCATTTCGGTTAGATATTTAATTCTAATTTCATCTAATTTACAGGACAATTCTCTTTCCATTCTTTTTTGGAAATTTTCAAGGTCTGCACGAGTTCTCATAAGTTTATTGTTTTTTTCAATTATTTCTTGTTTGAGTTGTTTTGTTTCCTTGTTTAATTTTTTTATTTGTGATACGAAATCTTCAATTTTTTTTGTATGTGTTTCTCTCTTATTTTCAGTATCTTTTTTAGTTGACATGTTGTTCAAAAAATAAAAAAAAGGGGAGATTTTTTGATTTATTAGTAGTCCATATCGCCCATGCCACCAGGAGGCATCCCACCTGGCATTCCACCTGGACCGCCTGGCATACCGCCGCCAGCTCCGCCACCTTTTGAAGCAATTACGTCGTCAATACGAAGTATCATAGTAGCTGCTTCAGATGATGCATGTATTTCTTGCAGGCTTACTCTTAGTGGTTCGATTACTTTATTTTTTAGCATATCATCGACTTTGCCACCAAGTACGTTTATTCCTGCATGTTTTTTGCCTGTTTTGTGTGCTCTTCTTATTTCAAGCATCATGTCAATTGGATCGAGTCCTGCATTTTCTGATAGAGTTTTTGGCACTATTTCTATTGCATTTGCAAATGCCTCAATTGCCATTTGTTCTCGACCACCAACAGATGGTGCATAATCTCTTAAAGCCATTGCTATTGCTATTGCCGCAGCTCCTCCACCTGGTGTCATTTTTGCATCTTCTAATGCAACCTTTACGACCGATAATGCATCATGCAAGCCTCTTTCAAGCTCATCAACAACATGCTCGGTTGTTCCTCTAATTAGTATTGATACTGCTTTTGGATTCTTGCAGTTTGTAACAAATGTCATTTTATCATCACCAATCTTTTTCTCTTCAACAGAACCTGCAAAACCAAGGTCTTTTGAGGTAAGCCCATCAAGATTTGCAACAATTTTTCCACCAGTTGCTTTTGAAAGTTTTTCCATGTCACTTTTCTTTGCACGTCTTACTGCATAAATTCCATGCTTAGCAAGATAGTGTTGTGCGATATCGTCAATTCCTTTTTGACATACAAGAACATTTGCACCACTTTTGTAGACTTTATCGACCATTTTCTTAAGCATTCCCTCTTCTTCATCTAAGAATGCCTGAAGTTGGGTTGGATCTTGTATTTGAATTCTTGCATCTACTTCTGTCTTTTTTACTTCTAAAGCATTGTTTACCAAGGCGATTTTAGCATTTTTTATTATTTTTGGCATGCCTTCATGTACTCGTTCTTTATCAAGAATTATGCCTTCTATAATCTCAGTATTGGCTATACCGCCACCTTGTTTCTTCTGGATTTGGATGTTATCAAGATCTACATATGTTTTTCCATCTATTTTTTCAGCAACATTTGTTACTGCATCAACAACAACATCAGCAAGAATATCTTTTTCACTACTTGCACCTTTGCTTGCCATAGATGTCATTGCAATGTCTCTTAAGGTTTTTTTATCCCCAGCTTTTATAGGTATTGCTAATTTGTTTAGAACTTCAACAGCTTTAGTTGAAGCCAATTTGTATCCACCACAAATAACGGTTGGATGAATGTTTTGCTCTAGAAGATCTCCTGCATATTTCAATAATTCGCCTGTAAGTATTACAGCAGTTGTTGTTCCATCGCCGCATTCCTCGTCCTGAGATTTTGCAACTTCCACAATCATTTTTGCAGCAGGATGTTCTACGTCTATTTCTTTTAGGATAGTCGCTCCATCGTTTGTCACAACAACATCACCCATTGAGTCAACCAACATCTTGTCCATTCCTTTTGGACCAAGGGTTGATTTTACCGCATCTGATATTGCTCGGGCTGCCATTATGTTGTTAGATTGAGCACCTTTTCCTTTTTCTCTTCTAGTTCCTTCTTTCAATACAATTATTGGTTGTTGACCACCGGCCATCATAAATATTACCTCCTTTAGTTTTAACTAAAATCGAAAAAAAGCATATAAACACTTCTATATAAATATTTCGGTCAAAACAGTAGTTCCGAAAGTACCTACCAAAGACTCCAGATTGGGAAACACTTGGAATGTCAATGATAATTCTAAGTATTATTTCATTTATATTTTTTCATACAGCTTGGTAAATAATGATACTTTTTGAATAACTTATTTTCATCCAAGAGTGTTGGTTGAATTATTTACTGGCTTAGTTCTACTTGGTTTAGGAATTTATTACAAATTTTTTAAATAAATTTTATTTTTTATGTGAATTTATTTTTTTATGAGAAAATCAGAGTTTCTTACTTTTTAGAGATAAAAATTATAAATATAATAACTGTTATTAAACTAACTGCACCCCCAAGTAAAAATGTGGAAGATGGATTTATTACCTCCCAAAGATAGCCAGCAATTAAACTAGATGGTAAAGCAACAAGGCCTACTATAGTATGATATGTTCCAAGTGCAGTGGCTCTAAACTTTTCATGGGATAAATCTGAAACTAATGCTCGTTGATTTCCATCGATAAAAGCATATACAATTCCATATAATGCAAATAAAATAATAAATGCATATAAAGAAGAAAATAATGCAAATCCCATTGTTGTAATTGAAAATAAGAAATACCCTGATAATATAACTTTTTTTCTTCCAATTCTATCTGAAAGAGTACCACATGGTATGGCAAATAACGCATAAAAAATGTTAAATAAAACATACAAAAGAATAGGAGCAATAATCGACCATTCATCAGAAAATATTGTTTGTGCTCTTAATATAAAAAACATGTAACTGAAATTTGCAAAAGAGAAAATGCCAGATATTACAAGAAATATTTTAAGAGATTTAGGGAGCTTTTTTATACTTAATTTAAAAGAAATTTTCTGTGATTTGCTTTTAATCTCTTTAATAAAAAACAAAGGCACAATTGAAAAAAAGGAGATACATGCTGCAATCAAAATTATAACATTGAAATCAACTGAAATATAATAGATTAAGAGAAAAACAATAATTGAACCTAGAATAGCACCTGCCGTATCCAATGATCTATGGATACCAAATCCCTTGCCCCGTTTTTCTGGGGTTGAATCAGCGATAATTGCATCACGTGATGCAGTTCTTATTCCTTTCCCAAAACGTTCCAATCCGCTAAAAACAAGAATGTGTTGCCATAGAAAAGAAAATGATAATATAAGTTTAAACCCAGCTGAGGTTAGGTATCCTGAAAAAACAAATATTTTTCGTTTTCCAGTTTTATCTGACCAGTATCCACATATTACTTTGAGTAGACTAGTGATGCTGTCATTTATTCCACCAATCAAACCAACTATAAGACCCGTTCCTCCAAGAGATGCAATGAATAATGGTAGAATAGGTATAATCATTTCACTACCAGCATCATTAATAAAACTGACAATTCCAAGTAAAATAATATTAATACTGCCAGTCTTAAAATTAGTTTTTTTCATTTAGATTTCGAATAGCAATAATATTGAAAAAGATGATGTATAAAAATAATTTTTTAATATAAAACTTAACCGTTAAAAAATAATAATTTTCATTAACGTTTTTTTACATTTGAATAACCTGAAAAAAAACCCATATTTAAAAATCCAAAAAAAGAAAAAATATTTTAATTATTGAAGTAAACAATATTAATTTATTTTCTTAATAATGTTTGTTTTTCTTTGTGAAATTACTACCATAACTAACTATTTACTAACAATAACTATCGTCATCGTTCCCCCAATTGTAGTTATCTCTTGCAACATAACTGGGATTTCCGATGGTGTTTGCATAGCAGTTAAGAATGGTGGATATAGAATGATCTCCCCATGGGCTATATGTTCTACAGCAAGCATAATTACTCCGTCCCATATCATTACATTTAGTCAACCTATTTTAAGATATTCAGGTATTTTCTTCCTAAAAACAATCGTTGCTATAGCAAGACTCATTGGTACTAAAAAACATGCCATTTTTATTTACCTCCTATTTTTTCTCCGCTTGGTTTAGAAGTTATCAGAAGAATTTCCCATACTACAAAAATTGGTATTAGCATAACAATTCCAAGTAAAGTTCCGTTTGTAATCAATCCTTGTGTTTCCAGATTAATAAATTCTCTACCTTCATAGCCAATTAGATGGTCGACGAATATCATTATTGAAGTTCCCCATAGCATTAAACTGAGATATCTAACTTGTATATTTTTGGTTTTACAAACCAAATTGCAGTTACAGTTATTGCCACAATTAACGTAGTTACAAGCCACATGATATAATTTTACTCCGTAATACAATTTTTTATTTAGTGACACGGAAATATTTATATGATATTTTAAAATTTTGGTAGCAAAAAGTTAAAAATTGTGCTACTAATTAATGTAAAGTGTGTTAGAACCAATAAAAATTAGTAACCAAATCAATTCTATTTCAAATTTTTGATGTTATTTGCTTCTTATGCTATTATACTCTTGGAATAAAAAATATATTCGTATTTAAAAGCATGATTATGAGATATTCCAACCAATTTCATTTTTTAATTCTTTTCCCCATATAAATTATAATGAAAGATTAATATATTAAAAAAAATATCGGAGTTAATAAATAATAAAAATTTTTCATATGTTTCATACATCATTGAGCATTTATTTTATCTCTATTCTTATCCCTTTGACCATATAATGTATTTTTTCTGCCATTTTACATGCATGATCTGCACAACGTTCTAAATATCTTGCAACCATAACATATCTTGCACATCTTTCAATTTTTTTTGGGTCTTCCATCATATAAGTAATACATTCTCTAAAAATTGAATACCTTAGAGAATCAATATCATCATCTCTTTCAGAAAAATTATTTATTAAAGACAAATCTTCTGTTTTAAATGCCTTAAGCGCATCATTTATCATACTGCAAACCATTTCATTCATGTGGGGTATGCTAATAAGTTTTGAAACATGTGGT